>Ga0307512_10000268_pt1 | contig 74616 bp, 96 predicted proteins | sample 14_EM_MG_FD_200267 | JGI IMG/M metagenome (GOLD analysis project Ga0307512, IMG submission 200267) | Populus trichocarpa ectomycorrhiza microbial communities from riparian zone in the Pacific Northwest, United States - 14_EM | ecosystem: Host-associated > Plants > Roots > Unclassified | place... | reverse complement strand
GTCAATGCAATTGTTTCGACGACCAGGTGTCTGCGTAATAAATACAGCAAGCATTCTCCGCTATATGAAGGTCAGTTTCGGGTCTTTCAAAATATCTTGAAATACGTACTTTCCCAAATATTTTTGCTAAACCTGGTCTCATGGCTGACACCTTATTGATTCTAGCATTGCCCTCTTCTCGAATTCTTTGACTCTTCCCAATGCCTATGCTTTCATTCTCTCCAAGTTGCTGATCGTGCTCATGGGCTTCCCATGACTTGGTGCACCCTTTTACACTGAGACTGCCCATGAATGCACCCAAAGCCAGCTGTATGATGTGTGCCATGCATGGTATGTGGTACCTCAATGCAGGCCACTCGATTCCGGAGGCTTCAAGTGTTGATTGCAGCTCGCATGTCATGGAGTAATTTGAGGAACCATTATCAGTTGTAATTCCAAGCAATCGGCCATTGGTAAGCTGAGGACTGTCAAGCACCGCCTTCGAATGTACGTCTAGCGTTGCTCCAGTATGTTGGCCCATGACCTATCATCCTTGATTAGCTTTCAAAACCGGAAAAGAATAGGCGATCACCTTCATTGAATGCGAGTTGAACTTCACCCAATGCCCAATATCGATCCATATTGTAAGCAATGACCAACATTATGGCTAGTTTGTTCATTGACTTCCGTCTATCCAAAGCTGGACTGACTGGATTTCGTGACAGGAATTAGTTCTCAATCGCATGCACAGTCAGTGCATATTCCCTCCCCAAAATATTGCTAAGGGTCGTAGCAGACGGTAGAACTAGGTCGCTTTGTAATGCTTCATATGACCGTCATAGCTCGATATTTGATATGGCGTAATGTTAGGAACGTGTCTGGGTAACCTGCCAGCGGTCCAGGTTTGGACCACAAAAACGATTCGGTTCGGTTCCAATCTCCGGTTCTGCGTTTTGGGTATTGCTATTCATGGTCGCATTTAGATAGCCTACTGCTGATCGCACAATATTGACATTGGTATGTCATTGTCCTTTTCAGATCAATCGGCTGCCTTTATAACTCGAAACAAGAGAGACACGCTCCCTGCCCCATCCTGAACATGATAGTCAAGGGCGTGTCGATGATTGTTGCTTTTGCATTATGAGTAATCTAGGTGGCGATTGGATGCTGACAATCATAAATGAGGTATTGGCCGTGTTTCAACGCAAAAAGAGAAAGTGACATGCTCGCTGCCCCATTCAGAAAATGAGAGTCAACACCGTGTCAACGATTTTCAGTCTTGTATGTTGGGTAATGAAAAGTGATTTGTTCTTTGTTATGCATAAGCGTAGTATTGGCCACCTTTAGAGGCCAAAGAGACTGTGACACACTCCCTGCCCAATCTTCAAAATCAGCATCAACAATGCATCAATGATTTTTGGCCTTGCATAATGCATAATCAAAGCGCAAGATGGCCGTTACTGTCCATATATGGTGTTTTGACCGGTTTTATAGGCTAAAATGTTGAGGATCACTGAGTTGCAGCATTGGAAATGAATTGAGATGTGATTGTCCAGGAGGCTGTTGCGGGAACATCTCTTGCATATCAGCCTATAAGTCCTGATGAAACCTTGTTTATAGATGTCTGCGATCATTTACCACCAACATTAGCCAAGATTCAACATCACAAATCATTGTCACTCTGTTGACGCTCATTGTCAAGATGGGGCAGGGAGAGTGTTGCATTCTCTTTTGCCTATAAAGGAGGCCAATACAATGATTATAGATAACAACGACTAATTCACATTTTAGTAATCTGACTTACAGGACGAAAAATTGTTGAAGCTCCGCTGACGCTCATTTTGCCACAGGCGTATCCTCATTATGCACCCATTCACTTTGGCATAGAACATCAATAACTGTGTTTTGGCAGTCTTTCTATCCTCTTCATGTACGTTTTCATTTAACACTACATTGTTCTTTAATTGTGTATATAAATCTATCCTTTAAAATATACTTCAAAGTGTCCGCTAACCGTAGATAATGATAATACTCAAATCTCCCATTCCTTTCAATCAATTCATGTCTTGACTCTCAGATTTGCTCACAAGGCTGCTGTCGTCTTCAGAATCAATGTCAGCGGTATTTCCATGCAGCAGATAGTGTACTCAGCAAATCTGGAATAAAATATTTATCGCTGATGCAATCCTTGGCATATACATTATGATTGAAAAATTGAGTGTTGCGATAAGGAGAATGTATATACACACACCTGGATGGCGTACCTTCTATTACATAACTTTCATTTCCGTAAGTGGCACCGGGTCACGCAGAAGTCGTTCCGGGCGGAGGTAGCATTCCAGGTGGAGGTGCCGCCTGTTCTGGTGGAGGTGTGCCGGGTCTGTTGCGCCTCCAGCGTGTCTGCGGATTCTTTGCTGTGCCGTTTTGGCATAGGACGCAGCCGTCCATATGATTTTTATAAACCATTGCTGGGTGTCTTTCTATCTCACCTTCACCTGATTATGCCTAGGCAACTCAACTCCTCGCTTCATCTCTGCTCGGACATTGGCATGAGGTTTCTTAATTTGTTGTTGCGTGTCCTCTTTTCCGGCATGCGAAAACCCCCCTTTGGCCATTTTGGCCATTTTCAAGGCAAGGCATGTGTCGGACTGTTCAAGCTGTACCTGACCTCCTTGCCTCGCCATAGTAGCTGACATGTTGAAAACCTACAAGGATTTAGTTGCTGTTTCTCAAAGGAAGATTCGGCTATTACCTCAACCATTTATGACTCCGTAGCCTCCTCTAAGGTCTTTGAAGACTGTTTTGTCCACTCCCTGGGACCTTTATCACGCAATTCGTCTGCGAAAATCCCAGGGCTGTAGACATCATGATGGTCGATTTCGCGGCATGTGTGGACCAATGCCTCACTACACGTTGGAGGTATGCAATTGCGGGCAGCGATACATTGGTCACCAAGCTCTCTATGTACCCCAGGTGTACCTTGTATTGTCAGTTGACCGCCTTCCCGATGGATATCGAGCTACTCACATCCGATTGCATGCTGCTTGCTATCATTGTGGCGTCCGGTTTGACGTACTATTTTAAAATGTTCGTCCTGGGCCATAATTTCAGTGGCTACAATTGCAGCGTCGTGGTGGAGTAACTGGTGTCTGCGTTGCTGCTGTGTCGCAGCCAGGGGTGCGTTCCAAGAAGCGCCCGTCATTCAGCTTGATTCGGATTCAATCACACCAGGCTGAAGTGTTTGTGGAGCCATGACTTGCTGTTGTGGAAAAGGTGAAGAAGATGATAACAAAAAGTGGAAAGTCCTGAGGAATATCTATCAAGCCACATGTCACAATGGAATGAATGACAGTCAACTTTCACATTCTACTCAAGTTTTTTCCGGATGAGTATAGCTGCAAGTTGAAGGTGATTTCAATGGTCCTGCGATATGCAGTTAGTCGGTCCGATGCTGTGTGTTTGTTTGCAGGGATACACTGGAGTAAATGGCAGCTGATATCTCATGTTTGATATATATGAAACCGATATTCCTCGATGGAAAGGACATCTGGTGATGTTTGTTTCATCGCGTCGCCGGTATCTTACACGAAACACACTCTAACTATCAAGTCATAACGTACGCTTAGTGTAACTATTCTGAATGAAATGACGGTCAAAACACAGATTTTTCGACATTTGAGTTGATTAAATGTACGAAACTTGACATAAATAACACAGCTTGCCTTCATGTAGTCCATATCTTGCAACATCCAACATCTCGCCCAATAACAAGGTCTACACAGGATACAATGGTCCATGCCCCAAATAGGAACTTTTCTCCACTTCCAGTGGGGAAATGCGGCGAATCGACAAAGCAGTCCACACGCCGACATCATCAAGCGAATGCTGGCAACAGAAGCTTTCCAGCAGAAAGGGTCGGAGCGTTGGGAGCATTGCACAGCTCACGATCAAAAAAGAAGCTTTCGGCGGAGAAAGGACGTGAAACGCACATTTTAAACAATGAAGTGACAGAGAAAGGAATCGAGGATTCTGTAGAGAGAGAGACCACTGTGGCAAGAAAGCGAGTTCAAGATGCAGAGACAGCGATTATTCAACAGCTGAAAGATATGACTACTGCTGAATGCGTGGGGGCAACAACCAGAATGCCCGAAGCAACGTTTGAAAAGATGTTGAATGGGATCGGAGAGTGTCTAAGCGATCCTGCAAGTTCCGACGATGAGCAGGATGGGGAAGACGAGAAAGATGATGAACAAGATACAGAGCTCGGCAAGCTGAGTGATGATGATGAACCTGGCTGGCTGATGGGCACACTCTCCAAAACAGTACAGCACCGCATGGAGAGTTTTCAGCAGAAGCGGATGAGGATTGATGAAATGACACAACCGGGATGGGTGGACGCAGCCAACTCATTCCACGAGAGAGATATGAAGTATTGCACTGCTGAATTGAAGCTTCCTGCAGTTGTCAAGCCCCCAATAGACAGTACTGCAGCCAAACCACCCCTGAAAACATTTGGAGAGCATATGCACACTCTTGATGACATCTGCGGACAATCACAGATGCCAGCGGTCACTTCTCGACCAGGATGTAATCAAATGAGGCTGGGTTCGGAGAAACCACAGTTACAGAAATTATTACCTAAACCTTGGCCCATGGCGGCGCCCAATCTGACACCGATTCAGGATGCAAAGCCGGTGGAACCCGTGAGCGTTTACCCCTGCATAAAGTATCCCTAGTTAAGTACAATATAGAAATTTGATACAGACGAAGATATGGTGACAGCTCCCCTGTCACAGGCGGTATTGATAGCCATATAGTCAATTTTGAAGACATATCTCTTTCAAAAGCAAATTGTGTAACTCCTTTGCTATGTGTCAGCTTTTGCTTGATTTCAGTGACCAAATTGTGAGACATAATATTTCATCAGTGTGTGTGAAAGGGTCGTACAGGCCATGCGAAAGTTCTAGACTCCAACTGTGGCAGATAGACGGCCAGTAAACTTCATATCAACTTGCTTGTTGTTGTTACAATTAGAAAGCAAAATCTCGAATAGAGACAAAATTTATTAACAAAATTTAACTCAGAGATGTCTTACGAGTCCTAGCACGAGCGGTCAGTGCGCAGTCTGAACCCGGATGAATGGCATCTGTCATGCTTCATTAGTCCATTCAGCTAACCGCATCAATCTGCACTCAGACCTGCTGCACATGGTAGAAAATTTGAAAATTGCTTATGGTACATCATGGACATCGAGGAGAATGAGCTGGAAAAACAACGGTCTGGAAATCGGGCTCTATATGTCTAACAATAGTTGATGGATCTGTATGCCGTAACATACCTGCTGAATGCGCCGAAATGAGCCGGAGCTAAGTCATTTATCAGACTGATGACATGAATGGTGGTGGCTCAGACACTGAGAGGCCCCAATACTTTTCGATGAAAATGATTATGCCTTGAAACGGTATATTGGCTGTCAAAAATGACATTATGAATTTTGAGCAACATCATTGCGCACCCAATGACTGTTAGTATGTCTCTGAGGTGAGCGTCAACAGAGCGTCAACAATTTGAGTTCGATCATTTCGGCAATCAAAGGGTTGTGTAGTCACATCGATCTCAGGAGGAGTTCTTGGTTAGCTTTGGACGTAAATATGCAAGTGACATGCTCATCGCCCCAACGAAGAAATGAGTGTTAACCTGGCATCACCGGATTCTGGTCTTGCATCTTGGATAATCACTGGGCTACGCGACAGTATCAGGCCATAATCACAGTATTGGCCGCCTTTATGTGCACAAAGGCCGGCAATGATATCACTACCACCTCCTAAAAATGAGCGTCAATGCAGCGTCAACAATTTTGGTCTTGCATCTTGGATAATTCAAGGGCTGTGCAAAGGCATACTCCCATAATCGTAATATTGGCCGCCTTTATAGGGAAAAATGCTTGTGACGATATCACTACTGCCTCCTGAAAATGAGCATCAATGGAGCGTCAACAATTTTTGGTCATGCATCTTGGATAATTCAAGGGCTGTGTAACGGCATGCTCCCATAATCATAATATTGGCCACCTTTATAGGCAAAAATGCTAGTGACAATATTGCTACTACCTCCTAAAAATCAGTGTCAACGGAGCGTCAACTATTTTTGGTGATACATCTTGGATAATTGAAGGGCTGTGCAATGGCATACTCCCATAATTATAATATTGGCTGCCTTTATAGGCAAATTGCAAGTGACAATATTGCTACTACCTCCTGAAGATGAGCGTCAACGGAGCGTCAAAAATCTTTGGGCTTGCAGATTGGATAATCAGACCGCAATGCAACGGCGTTGACCCATAATCGTACCGTCAGCTGCCGTCATGGGCAAAAATGCTAGTGATGATATAGCAACCGCCTCGTCTCTATATGTCCTTGTATTCAACTTTACCAATATGCATGCGATGACTCACAGGGCTTAGTTTTTCCATGCTTGTATCTCAAATGTCAATATTTAAGAACCAACGTCCTCGCTGACTATGATGCATCTTTTAACAGTTATTCAGGTCGAGTCACCCAGAGTTCGATTTCCTACCGCAATGTCAGAAACCAAATCATTACATACCTCGTTGCTAGAGAATATGATATGTTCAAAAATGGACGTGTCTTCATTAGTGATTTAAGTAACCTTACTTTACAAATGATCGTCGATGGTTAGTGTGCTTCGATGACTGTAGGCTCGAAGCGGCCAACTGCTTAGAATGAATATGAACATGCGCCTTCGTGGCGATTCTAATTACACTGCGGAATTGAGGAAACCGGCAGCTTTGGCAATCTACGTATTGATTGTCAAAAAATTCTTCATCATCCATCAGAACATGGGACCAGCTTAATGGGCAAACCCTTGCAGGCAACAGCACACATTGCAAAGTTGAACAAAATAACAGTGTCAGAAGTAACCGAATTGACTAGTTCAATGGTTGATGAAACAGCTTTGGCTATACTGAAGAGGCAAGGAAGTCGAGGTGTTCCGATTGTAGGTTTGCACAGGAAATTCAAATTTAATCTTTAGGTTTTAAGTATACTTACTGAATTCACAGACAAAACACTCTACACTGGCAGCAAAGGACTTTCAAACCGCCGAATTTCACCAACTCACCTGGAATGGCTACCTCATGTTAGGATTTGTTTCGGCTCATATTCCATGGAACGCAATATCAAACCTTGAGCTACAACGTTCATTAAATGCATTACGAAGCGACTTGGTGTTACCGTCAGCCAGCACCCTGAACAATATTTGCTGGAGGGAATTCACACTGACAGTGGATGCAATTAAGCTGCAATTGCCTTCAAGAAACTTAGTTAGTTTAGCTTTAGACAGATGGACATCGATGAACAAATTAGCACTAATGTCAGCAATTTCCTGTCATATGGATTCGAATTGGGCGTTGCGAGAAGTACAACTGGCATTCGATGATGTTGATAGCCCATTGTTTTCCTATTTCGAAATCTCATTAAGGCTACAGGTCAAGGGACAACAGATGGGAGCACGGCTAGCCGGGCATTTGAAGGATGTTCTTGATTGTTTTGAGCTGACTGACTGCGGGTTACTTGGACTTACAACCAACAATGCTTCCTTGAATTACTCGATGATGCCCGAATTACAAACAACCATCGAGGCCTCCGGAAATGAGTGGCCCGCATTGAGAAACCACATAACATGTGTGGCGCACATCATCCAGATCACTTTGGGGGCATTCAGGAGTAGTCTGGGTGTGAATCGCCACACCAAGTCTTGGGAAGCCCATGAGCGCAATCAGCAATTTGGAGAGAATTGAAGCTCAGATATTTGGAAGAGTCAAAGACTTCGAAAAGAGGGAAATGGTAGAATCAATGAGGTGTCAGCCATGAGACCAGATTTAGCAAACATAATTGAGAAAGTACGTATTTCAAGATATTTCAAAACTCCTGAAACTGACCTTCACATGGCAGAGAATGCTTGCGGTATTGATTACTCTGACACCCAGTTGTCGAAACAAGTTCATTGACTGTCAAAAAGCCAAAGTCTGCATCGCATTACTACCCATTACGGATATGAAGACACATTGGAACTCGACCCTGGAGTTGCTTGAGGGTGCCTACCCATTATTTAAATTCACGTGGGAGTGGCATAAGAACCCATAATACAGCGATCACCGGCCACTCTTCACCACACAGGATGAGTGGACCATTGTCGAGTATGTCATGGACTTTCTACGGCCATTCCGGTACAGCACCCTCACCTGCCTGCGGTTGCTAAATGACTTCTTCACAGAGGCACGCGCATCGGCACTCATTGAGCTAAGGATAGCAAAGCAATTGTAGCCTAAGAGGCGGCAGTACTGCGCACAGTTAGTGTTGTCATACGAAGAGTCGATGTCAAATTTGATGTGTGTCAGAGTTGAATGTCCGAGTTGATATGAGTGGCAGAGTGTGGGATTGTGAAGGAGTGCTAACCTGTTCGACGAGCCACTGCATAAGTGGCCCATATAGCCACAGAATTACCTTCTCTCATGTGTCTGTCGCTGTCAAGGTGTTCCGGAGAGAGTGTTTGAGCCAAGCCGACTCTCAAGCCCCAAACCGCAACGCAGCATCGATCTGATTATCTGTCATACCGTTGAACTTCTCAGTCGGAGGTATTCGGTCCGGCTTCCCTTGGAAAGCTTTTGCAAACTAAGAAATAACCGTCATCAGCATGATCAGGTTTGGTCTGCCCATGTCATCAACCTCGACAGGTAAGGACCAGGATGATTTTGACCACGATAGTTCCGGATCCATCGAGGCAGGGCCAAGAATAGCACTACGGAATTAAGGCTAATAAATCCCCAATGAGGGCCAAAACGCTTCGTGTTGCCCATCGTTGTAGCCTGTGTGGAGGCAACCCCAGTGCTTCTCTCTCTAAGCCCCGTATACCTACCATCTACCAAATCAATGTAGAACTGTCCAGCTCCAGAGGACTTGGTGAATGTAACAAGGTTGGTGGTTACATGCAGAGGAGGAATGTTGAAGATGGGCTTTGGGTTCTTGAATGGGATATGGCTCATCATTGTTCGCTGTAGCTTTAGTGCGCATAAGACTGCAAAAGCTCGCTTCCCAATAGTTACCTCGTAGCGGTGCTGTCTGATTAATATATTCGATGTTTGCGCATCCTTTGTTAATTTCCCCACTTCACAAATTTTGGGCAACATATAAGCATTGCAAGCCATTGTTGTGCAGTGAACAAGTGATCCGAATTCTGGGCCTTTCTTGTATGGATCTGCAACTGGTGTGAACCCCGCACCACGTTCAGTACCTGGCACATTACTCCAGGTGGCGATCCAATAGTCATCAATGTTGTGAGTATAGTCGAATGTGTCTGGTGGCAGCTGTAGGGTCAACCAGGATGGACTCTCCAGAAGATGCAGCATCCAACGCAAGTCTTCGCTGCCATTTACCACTGGGGTTGCCGTTAACATCCATTTGTATTGCGGCTCCAGACTGAGTTTAAAGGACGCCATATGCATAGTGTAATCGCGGGAGTCCATTTTGAGAAATGTGCCATTAGCCTTCCTAAACTTGCCGATTCGGGTCCCGCTCATTCTCAGCATGTGGGTCTCATCCAAGATTACCTGGTGAAATATGCCAGGTCCCCGAAATTTTGAACCGTCGGGTTCCTCCTGGTTCACCCACTGGTAGAAAGTCTCAATGGTTGAGATCACGACTATTCTCCATGGTTTACCATGAACAGTGGCTCGATGGGATGCCCTCCAACAGGAAGAAGTACCGTAATGGAGATGTGGAGTTAACTCGGTGAACTTTGTCACTGCAGCTTCCCATTCTGCCACAATCAGTTTAGAGCTATTTCAACCTTAGCTTGAAGTCACTATTGGGGTATGTATTCCGGTCATACCATAGAATTAATGTTGGGAGGAGGACCTTCCACCGTGGCTTTCATGGCTCCCTTCCGACCTGCTCGCCCTATTCAGCGTTCACTTTTTAGTCATTCATGTCGATCTCCGATTTGCCGAATCCAGGAGGTGGATTCAAGATTTTTTGTTCATAGACATTAACTTGGTGACATATTACAGTTAGTGCGGTCAGAGTCTGATGATTGTTAGTGTGGCGAACAGTATATCCCAAGAGCACAGCAGGGTCTAACCTTGCCAGTACCGCAGTCATCAGCCAATAAACCACCCTTCGCCAGGTTATTCTCCTTTTCTGCCATCCAATTCGCTGCAATAAGGTGACGCAGTTGTAACTGTGTGGGTCTCTGGAGCGGTTTGAAAGTTCTGATCTCCATGGTGATGCCTAACACTGCCATTGACTCCTCCAAGTTTTCTCTCTGAAATTCCTGGTTATCCATCAGCTCCGCTAACCTGTGAGTAAAAATTAGCTTCATTCAACATTCTGACAGCTGCTCTGACAGTGGGCTGAGCTCTGACAACAGCTTTGACAACGGCTCTGACAGCGGCTGAGCTCTGACAACAGCTCTGACAGCAGCTCTGACAGCGGCTGAGTTCTGACAGTAGCTCTACGGCTCTGACAGTGACCACTCTGACAAGGACAGTGACTCACCAGTCCACATTGACATTATCCGTCTGGTCCTCCTTCTGTGCTTGCGCATCCGGGTCATTGGCTCCCTCTTGATCCGTTGGGGCAATGTTGATGAAGTCAGCGTCTACCTGATCTAATTTGTCCACGTATTGAAAGTCGAGATCTTGGTCCTCGTGTTCAACAGTCTGGCCGGAGGATTTACTCAGTAGTGCACTTTTGTAATTATCATGATCCCAGGATCAGAATCATCCTGTTCCTCAGGAATCCCCAGTGGCTCCTCCTTCCCTTCCCCTGCCTCCTCCTCCTCCATATCATCCAATTCATCGCCACTGGTTTCATCTTTGGAACTGTCCAGTAAGTAATTAACTAAGCGCTCGCTATCTTCGTCCTCTTGTTACACCCTAATGGTCAATGATTTTTCCAGGTTGAGGGGGTTGGTCCTGATATATGCATTGTCATTGGCGGTGTCATGCACCATCACCGTCTTGTTGATGGTAACGAATGTCACCATCCAACGGCCTTCAATATCAGCGAAGGTCAGACAGTGGTCCCAGCTCGATTCGTCCATTGGACTGTCAATCAGTGCAAATCTGGACAATGCACTATCACCCTGGATGGACATTGTGCTCGCCAAACAGGAGTCAACAGCCCGCAAGTAGGTTGCTAGATCATCTTGCCCAGTAATCCAGGCAACAAGTTGGTCATAACACTGGGGCCCATTATGATTCTTTGTGAAGTCTCTCAGACCTCCAGGCCTTTTCAAGATTTCCACAATATCTACTGGGTGATCATCTTCCATGCATGTGATACAATGATCAATACCGTCTTCTCTAGCTTTTTGGTATCGATTTCCAGGTGAGGTGCCTCCCACAACAGATTGAGCTGCTGAGTTGTTTGCACCGGGTTTAGGCCTCCTGCTGCCGAGATCTACAAATCAATGTGGCAAGGGATCGCGTCGATCATTCCGTCCGAAAAAGGGTCGCTGGAGGGCACTTCCAGAGCTGTGGATCTGAAATTGGTCGAACCTAGGCAACAAAGCATCCCCCGGAACCACCGCAACGGTAGGAGACGTTATTGTGGACGATACCGCCAATCGAGTATTGCCTCTATGAGTGGTACTCCAGCCCCGCACTACCGAATCTCCCATTTGTCGCGATGACGTTGAGCTTGACATTGTGGGTGTAGGGGACCCAACACGACCATCTGAAGTGCATTCATTGATCGGTGTAGTAGGAGGGACCGGGATATGCTCTACTGAAGGAGTTGATGTGATCTTTGGCGCGGGAATTGATGCGGTTTTTGGCTTCGCGGCGGGGCACATTGCAGTCTTACGCTTTCTGGCAGGGCTTGGTGGGGCTTTCTAGGGTGTGGTGGTGGCCCTTCGGGTGACTCATCTTTGTAAGCATGAGATGAGTCTTTGCATTTTACGGACATCATCATCATTGATCTTCGTGTCCAGTCTGAGTCCCAGGAGATCTCGGGAGTTATCCGCAGGCGTCTCGCAAATGCCGGTAAACTCCTATTTGTCAGGTCGATGTCAGTCAAAGTCAGAGACTCAATCTCCGAAACTCAATGTCAGAGACTCAATGTCAGAAACTCAATGTCAGAGACTCAATGTCAGAGACTCAATGTCAGAGACTCAATGTCAGAGACTCAATGTCAGAGTCAGATTTACTAACCTGGTCATGAGTATTTGTTACGCCTCGCGCCTCGGTGTACAATTTGGTATTGGTGTACAAAAGGATAGTGGATTAGTCGTGTCTAGTTTTCCATCCCGGGACTGCTGCAAGGCCTTCAGTGAATCTAGACTGGGTACTCACAGCATCTATGTCCTGGGTCGTCTTCTTCAGCACAGAGGCACGGATTTCTTTTGTCCAGTTGGAAAGGCAGGCAGGCCATCTCTGTGGAACTCATGGTAGTGCCATAATCATGGTTGTTCGGTGGATATGAGGGTCGCTGAGTAGATATGAGGGTCGCTGAGTGGATATGATGGTCGTCACATTATCGCTGACTTGATCTGACTGAATAGGTGAGGAATGTATGTGTTATATACCAACTAGTGCTAGATGCGCTCTGACCCACGCTCGGTGGGGTGACCTCTTCAACACACATTGTTACTGTGATGCGAATATGCAAGTTGATCCGGTTGAGTAAGCGCCACAGATTGAAGTGAGGAGAGTCTGAAGAAGCAAAATGCTAGTTCTTGAGTCAGGTCAGAATAGGTAGATGCAAAAATGTCGGTGGTTTTTTGGAAGGCCGAACACAACGAGGTTCGGACAGAAGTGAGGGGTTGTGGTATTGAAATGCTGATCGGTGTGCAGCCAAGACATCAATTCAAACTGTTCCGTTTAGGGATGCCGAAAATGGTGCTTAGAAGTGGAACTTCCCAGTATTCCACACAAGGAAACAGAGGGGGTTAAAGATAGTATACTCCAAGCCTAAAGATAGTGTGTGGTACACAATATCACGAGGCTAGGCCAGCATCCAAGTGCGTTTAGGGTAGGCTGAATACACCGCATTGGGACAGGTGATAAGAGCCTCTCTAGAATGAATTTCCAGGGGGCACCCAATCACAAACTTTCCACCTTCAACAATGCAGTCCTTTATTTGCACTTTATGTGGCAGGGTCTTTTCCCAACAAAGTGGTATCACTCGTCACCGCCGTTCAACACATGCGTGTCTTCACCCAAACTCTAGCAATCTTTCTGCGTCATATGGGCTAGACTACGAACTAGCAGACAACATTCCCTAATTTGACGACCACACACTCAGCCAGCCACCTCAGACAGAGATATTCGCCAATGCAGGAGCCCCAATGGATGACGCAGTACGAGTTCGTTCTTTTGACGGTGATGACTGGGACCCCCTTGCTCGGTCTGCTACACCCCAACAATGGCAACTTTGTCATTCGTTGTGGATACCAACCTAGGTAAAACGAAACTCAACAACATCCTCAAATGAAGACTTTTTGTACCCGACGCCAATGCCAAAAACCCTGACCAGCTCTATCAACTCATTGTGGACATGGAAGAAATGGACGGACCTGTATGCGGATGGGAGGAGAGTTCTGTTAATTTTGAAGGAAAAGCTCCTCTGTTCTGGTATCAGAAACCTTTTACAACGGTACGATATATCCTAGGGGATCCCCTGATCGAGAACCATCTCTCGTACGCGCCGGTCAAACAAATGGATTCCAGTGGCGAACGTATATATGCTGTGATGTGGACCCCAGATTGGTGGTGGAAAACCCTGGCAAGTTTCCTTGTATTGTCAGAGAGATTGTTTCTTCTCAGATTTTTGTTGTGTTTGGGTGAGTTAGAGTGTCAGAGAGAGCATGTCAGAGAGATCGTATCAGAGAGATCGTGTCAGAGATATCGTGTCAGCGAGATTGTGTCAGAGAGATTGTGTCAGAGATATTGTGTCAGAGAGATTGTGTCACAGAGATCTTGTCAGAGAGATTGTGTCAGAGAGAACGTGTCAGAGAACGTGTCAGAGAACGTGTCAGAGAACGTGTCAGAGAGCCTGTCAGAGAGCATGTCAGAGAGCCTGTTAGAGAGCCTGTTAGAGAGCCTGTCAGAGAGCGTCACAGTCATATTGGCAGAGAGAGCGTGTCAGTAAGCGTGTCAGAGATAGCATGTCAGTTTCATTGTGTCAGAGCAGGTAGCGTGTCAAGAGTGTCAGCTCCAGTGTTGACTGGATTTGTCTAGATATTAGAACCTCATTACTCATTGTTAACACATCTTAGGAATCTTTGCCAGATGGATCAACAGTTGTCCCCGGTATACTTGACAGTGACAAAACTAGGCTCTCTACGCTAAGTGGCAACAAAACAGCTCGGCCGGTTTATCTCAGTATCGGCAACCTCTCTAAGAAGGAGAGACAATCGGTTAAGACGAACGGGTTAATACTAATCTGTGTTTAACTGACATGTCCAAATGGACAAAAAACCCACACCAATAGGTTTGCCTATCATGAATCCATTGCAACATTATTGCGCACTCTGGGGGAGCCGGCGAAGAGCGCATTAGCGGTTCTGTGTGCAGACGGTTGCACTTGTGTAGTGTTAGCAACGGTTCCGTTTTCGGACCGTTTCTATTATAGCGGTTCCATGAAAACCCAGACCTGGCCGGTTCGGTCCGGGTTTGTACAAAACGGTTCCCTCAACTATGTCCACGAATATTCATCCGATAATTTAGTGTTTGGTACATGAAATATGCAGCTGCAGACGGCGCATCTTTTGGTGGTCTCCGATTTTTGATATCTTTAAAACTCAGCAAGCAGCTTTGAGATTATTGTCATTTTTGGCCTAAAAACGAGGTTTTTGGGCTGCCGCTTGCTGAGATTTAAAGATATCGAGAATCGGAGACGGCCAAAAGATGCGCCGTGCAAAGCTGCATATTTCACATACCAAACACTACACTCTCTACTCAATATTTGTGGCCTTAAAGTGATGGTTCGCTTAAAAAATCATGGATTTTTGATGGGGTAAGGCCGTTGCCACGCAGACCTATAATACCCGCCGGGTCCAAAACTGGAACCGTTGCTAACACTACACTTGTGAGACATTTCCCCAAATTGTGTCATTCCTTGTAGACTACCCACAGCAGTGCACCATAACTATGGTGAAGAATGGTTGATGCGCTTGATGCGAGATATGCCCAGATGACATGCCTGGCTTCGCCCGCAGGCCCAGGTGCCGCCACCCACAACGGTAACCTCATTTGTCAACAAAGGCTGCTGAGGAGGTTGGGCTGTAGAAGTTTGCCGACTGTCCAAATTTTGCCGATGCCCATGCAGGTTGTATTAAATATGGTTGAATGGATGTTGACCGGTTGCACCAGCTACTGAAGGGCTTATTTAAAGATCACACCTGGGAATGGATTGTTAGTTTTCTGAAAGATATTTATGGCCAGGGAAAGGGTTTGAACCTGATAGATGAACGATTTTCCATAATTCCTCGCTTGTCTAACATCCGCCAGTTTAGAGACAAACCTACCCGTGTCAAACAATCGACCGGTGCCGAGTACAAGGACACAGTGAATGTCTGGCTTGCACCGCTTGCCCCTCTTCTTAAAGGGCATCCCGACCACTTCAACTTCATCAAATCTGTCACTGACTTCATATCGATTGCCAGCTATCACTCCCACACCAAAACCATACTCAAATACCTACAGGATGCACTTAGTGGCATCAGCAGCAACATCTACCTCTTCCAACCATACCACAAGAGCCACGGTATGAGTAAGATACTCAAAATTTATTCCCTGCTCCACTATATCGAATGTATTAAGGAAATGGGCTCTGCCGATAACAGTGACAACGAAATATCTGAAGGTGTTCACAAAAACCTCATCAAAGATGGCTACCATTCTTCAAACCAGGTTCGCAATATTCTGCAGATGTTACGATGGGAAACGCGCCTATTTCATATCAAGTTGAGAGTCGGTATTTTACTACATATTGTTAAATCAGATCCCCTCTCGCCGAAGGCAGATATATGCAGAAAGCTTCTTGTGTGGGAATCTCTGGCATCCGACAAATTATCACCTAGTTCGATACCTCGCATCAACGGAGTGATGCGCAAACACAACACGATTGCAACTGTGACATTTCCAGAGGGTATTGGCATATCAGAGTTTATAGATGCTCTGACATCCTGTTTTTTGACATTTCACGCAGATACGAGCACTCGTCTAGACCTACGGACCTCTGGATCCTGTGCATTTTGGATGCTGCATCAAATGATATACTGAGCGAACGGCATCACAGTCACTATACAGCAGCACAATAATCAGGATACAGTTTTAGTTCAAAAGGCAAGGTCAGTGGAGAAGTGGCGCAGACAAGGCAATCCATTGGACAATATTTTGATTCAACGAGATCGAGCACCACCAAACAATAGTTGGGTACGTCAACAAGGATAGTGCCCTGCCAAACTGTTATACGCTTTTTGTTGTTGCGATAGAATCAATACAGGGGAAGTCAACGCATATGGGAGTGTAATATGGCAGACGGTGCATCACGACCTATTGTTCGCAGAGGATTTGGAGTATCTATCATCTGCCATGCCAAACAGAACCCATGGAATGATAATGTGTCGAGATGCGCCACAAAGAGTACGAAGCATTGTAGATGTTTCTTCAGTTCTTACACCCATGCAACTTGTTCTGAGTGGCGAAGATAACCAATACCAACTCAACCAGTACCCATCTTTGGAATTGTATAACATGATATACCAGATTGATTGGATATGTTGATCTCAACAGGGATGCCTAGTATCCAATGCTGTCTTTGGCACCTTGTCAGAGCCAATCAGATCCAGAGTCCATGTCAGAGTCACACTTGTCAGTCACATTTATCGCAGCCAGGACTGTCAGATCATGTCAGAGCACACTTGTCAGAACCATGTTTATTAGAGCCGGGATTGTCAGAGACCTTGTCAGAGACCTTGTCAGAGACCTTGTCAGAGACCTTGTCAGAGCAGCACATGTCAGAGCCACACTTGTCAGGGCCAATGTACTTAACCATATAATATACTCTTTAATCCACAAAATGAAATATTCGTTCGATCTAAGATTCAATCATCAAAGCTCTGAAGGAGAGGTAGGTTCAACTGAATCTCCTTCAGAGCCCAACAGAGCCGGAATTCATTTATTGCAGCCGGGATTGTCAGATCTTGTCAGAGCGCACTTCTCAGAACCATGTTTATCTGAGCCGGAATTGTCAGAGACCATGTCAGGGACCATGTCAAAGCTGCACTTGTCAGGGCCACACGTGTCAGGGCCACATTTATCAGAGCCGGAATTGTCAGAGACTATGTCAGAGTGCCCTTTCATAGCCGGAATCATCAGGGACTATGTCAGAGCCGCATCAATCAGACCACGATTGTCAGAGACCATATCAGAGCTGCACTTGTCACAGTAGAGTAGTGATGAATACCAGGGAGTTGTTGCAGTACCAATCTCATGAGAAAGATATCGATCGTCTCAGAAAGGTCACATACTGCTGATACACAGGTCAAACCAAGTTATCTTCAGTATGTGCACAGTGCCATTAGTTGATGAACATATGTCGAGCATCTGCTACACTCGCCCCTGATGTGTTTTGCGATTCAAACAGCGACCTTCGACTGTGTTATAGAGTTGACGTTTGAGTTTGCTTTGCTGGAGTGGCGAGAGCTATTGCGGGAGTGGTAGAAGAGTTGTGCTTTGTGTATATATTTAGCTAAATGAATTCTACACCAAAAAAGTAGTATATATCTTGATTAACGACATGATTGCTCTGATATAATACGTAATTGTGAAGTATCGTTATTGTATGTGAACACCAACTTGTCGGTAACCGAATCGGTATTAAAAATCATGTGCATATGTTGAGACTGTCACACAGGAAATGCCATAATATCTTGCAAACATTAAAAATGTAACCGAACGTACCATAAAATCTTCTAACTCACTGTAATAAACCCATAATGTGCCGTGGCACAGCGGTAATATCAATAACATATCATAGTTCCGCACTGACAGCCATAACAAATCTTGCATACGGTAACGCCACAGCTTTTCCCAATGTAGGTTTGGTTGAATGGGTTTCAGCAGAAGCAGCTGCAGATGAAGATCTAGGTAACAAACATCATTCCTTCATGAGAATGATGATTATACCAACAGCCTTATTGCAATTGAATTAACTTTTGTGGATCTTCAACAATTATTTGAGTTGGGGAAGTGGGTTCATCTCTAAAGCATTACTTGATGGAATGATGATGATGATTGAAAAGTCAATGGTTTGACTGTGTTTTTCAACCCAACAAGCTGTGATTGTATTAAAGCCACAGTATAGTACATAATGTGATATCTTATGATAGACAGCATCAATTCATCTGCAAATATTTTTACCTCATCGCATAGTGTCAGGAGTGTTGCAAGTATCCGCATCAAATTCAAATATCAAGTCAACAAATTATACAGTGTAACAAAGACAGACTGATAACTGGTATTTGCTGGATAGTGGTATCCAAAAACATGTTTTGGTTGCATAGAGCAACAAATTTTGCACAAATATTGCAGATATCATCAGCAGAGTAAACTTTCATACTGGTGGGTAAGACACTAGAGACCAAAGCATTCAAATTGTTGTTAGAAATTGAAGACGAGAATGAGGAGTATTCAGAAAGTACTGATACATATTGAAAATTTGGAACTGATACAGTGGTAATGAATCATATGGATCTAGGTTGAACATCTGGTTGTCTTATATTTGATTCTAGAGCAACAAAGCCTTCCATAATAGTATAAGCAATCTACATATATAAAGATATTCTCAAGCTATTTTTTGGAGAAAAGCGGAAAAGGCAAATCATATGTGATTTCGAAGAGAGAAAACGGAGTGTAGAACAGGTTATTGTATATGGTGTGGCAGTGGAAGAGAAGCATCCAAATAGGTATAGAGAGAACTGGTTGAATAGGCCAAACAGAGTGTTGAACAGGTTATCGTATATGGCAAGGCGGTGGAAGAGAAGCATCCAAATAGGTATAGAGAGAACTGGTTGAATAGGCCAAACGGAGTACGAAAGTGGTCTGCAAAGTATGATGTTATGTCGGATAACAGCAATGATTTTTAAGTTCAAATCGTTGCACACTCTGAACCCACACATTAACTTATGACAAGCCCATTTGCTGAAGCAGAATACAGTGAGGAATAGAATACTTCCAATTATGGGTTCTAACAACGTATACAACAAAATTCGTTATTAGCAGTAGAGTTGCAGTTCAAGAATGTGAAGATCAGAGTAGTTATGTGACTGTAAACTGATCTGATGAAGCAGAAGGTAACAACACTTACAATAATTGAGATAGTGGATAAGTCTGATGTAACTAACAGCATTGCAGTGCAGTAACAGAGTTGTGATTCTGGATGTATAGCAGCAACATTCGAGTTTGTTCATAAATACACTATCTCTGAATGACAGTAGTGTTGCAGTTCAATAACCACAAGAATGGATAAATGATATCACCCTAAGCTGATGTGCTGGAGCAGAACACAACAATGCCTTGAATAGTTGTGATAGTGCCAATGAATATTACAGCATTGAAGTGCTGTGATGGAGTTGTGGTTGTGGATGCATATCAGCAACATTGTAGCATAAATTCAAAACAGGGCAACACACTGATTAATATAACCAACTGCACTATGGTAATGCAAGACAGTCAAACAACATATGTCAAGCTTTATAACTCACAGTTTGAAATATTGTTATCAGGGTAAGATAATATATTTTGAGTATGTTGAATCATAATGAAAACAGAGAGCAGAAATTTTTATACAGTTGGATATGCCCAATATGAAGTGAGCAGGATTGGAAAGGTATTGTGTTGACAGGCTTGCTAAAGCGTGAGGTAATGGAGATGGAGTAGCAGCTCTGGGCGAGCAACATTGTAGAATTGCAGCTCTGGAATAAGTCATGAGACTTAAATACTGTGGCAAGTCATTGTGGCTTAACACAAAACATCAGCCACAGTGGAAGAGTATTTCCAACAATGAGAATGCTTTGTGGTGACTGCATATTAATCACACCCATGTCTATATACATATAATATACAACTCATAATAATTGTACAATAGATATTACATTGCAAGTTGCTTATATCCTAACTGACTTGAACTAGTTCCCTCTAAGTCACCACAATAATATCTTCACAAGTACACTCAGTGTTACCTTTCCATGTCTATTTAATTAGACTTCTGCGTATACACTTGTTTAAATTCCCCCAATAATACTAAAGTACTATATTTAAGTGTACTTAAGTTAGTATACTTTAACAATATCTTTATACACAGATAAATCTATTAATAGATAGATAGATAGATGGATAGATGGATAGATATATTCAAATCTAAAATAAATTCATAATATTTACAAGTTCTGAACAATGGAAACTGCAAACAATGCTAAAGCTTAGTTAAGATTACTGAAAATAAAAGCATTCTACTTTGATTAAAATTATATACTTAGTAAGTTGAGTAGACAGTTCTTTGTAAAATAATGATAATGATAATATTTATATCACAGTATACTAGTTTATATATTATCACAGACTATCTAAAATACAGAAATTGAGTTGTACAATATTGAAAAACATGGTTTAAAGAAATGTCAGAAGAAGATAATCAGAAATATTATAAGAAAGATAGATATAAAAATTACTGTAGCTAGTAAAGATTCTAATTACTCTAGAATACAAAAAATTATTTGTAATTACTTCTCTTATGCAAGCTAATTAACACACTAGTAATTTGTACTACACATGAGTTCTGCTAAACTGAAACTGGGCAATATTGAATTTTTGAACCATATTCACTGGTAAACTATATATCAAAACCTACCATATATGCAGAAAGTAATACAGCTTGAAGATGAAGGGGATAAAGTGAAGAAGATATTGGTATCAGGGTTATTGTAGTAAGAGGTATATTTGGTGTATACAGTTTCACTGAGTGGAAATGTTATAGACTTATAGCAAATGGGTATAATATTGGTGGTTTATTTTATCCACTAATGAGCATTCAATGCCTCATGTTTGAATATATCACATCATTGTTTCACAATATTATTTTGCTTCTGCTTATGGAATCTAGTATATAATACTGCTTACATGTGAAATTTTCGCTCGCCATTCTGTCTTGCTAGATGTGCATAATTCCAAATCAATCTATCTGCCTAGATATTGAAAATTCCATATCAATACTTCGTATCATACTTCATATCTTCATATCACTACCACCGCTTAAGACTGAGCTCACAGCGAAGCCCCCCAGTTGGCAACTGTGGCCACACAACATGCCAAAAAACACGAGTTTTGCGCCAGACATGTACTGCACTCTGAGACTAATAATTTTGCCCACTTTTACCTACCATTATTAGTTTGTTAGTCATTAAGATATCTCTGTTTTGTTGCCATGCGCGCAGTATCCGCCGTATCCGAGGTCAGTGTCACAAAAGATCACGGATCATCTCAACTAACGAGTTAGGGTAAGAATTTCTGTCGGACGTCCATGGCTCCAGACTTCCCAACCGCTATTCCGTATCTCAACGCACAGCATGCAGCAATCCTCCTTAATGTCTCTGCGAACACTTCCCCGTTCCCCCATTTCTCCACACTACATGCTGCACTTTCACAGTGTCGACTCCGAATGCAGCTCGCCAAATCTTAAAGTTCACCGCTAAAACTAGAGACTTCCTCAACGACGTCACACTTCTCAAGGAACTGCAAATGTCAACACCACGAGTACGAACACTCCTTCTCCGACATCATATCCCACAGCAAAAACTCATATCCTCATACCACTTCAATACTTTACCACTTTTCCTCTCTATTCCTAGCTATCAGCACAATTCGTCTACACCATCCGCACCCTCACCCCCACCACCGCCTGCGCTCTCTCCGATTTCAGAGTCTCTTCGAATATCAATGCGTGCCCTACCACACCCTGTAGTAATTCTCACCACTGCTGCGGCTGCCGCATCGGCATCAACAGGCCACGGAATAACCCTGTCAACATTAACTTGTGTCTCGCTTCACCCGCATGCACTAATAACGTTCAACATCAAGACGCCTTCCACAACGAGCCGCTCGATGCACGCGCACGGCAACTTCTGCATCCACATCCTCCGCGCATCTCCGCACAGCGCTCACACCGCAAACGTTTTCGCGCAGCTCGCGGCATCGCACGACATGAAGCTCTCGCCATGGACGCAGCTCCGTGGACAGGTCGAACGAGATCCCGATACGGGTGCTCCTATACTCGGCCCCGGGGACGGCGTCATAAGTCGCTGGAGGTGTGAACGCTACAAGGTGGTGGAAGTTGAGGACCATGAGATCTGGGTGGGGCGGGTGGTGGGGATTGAGGATCTGACCGGAGGGAAGGGTGAAGGGCTGATGTATCAGAATCAACGGTTTCGGCAGGTAGGAAGTGAGGTGGTGGTGGTGGAGCTTACGAAGCCTGAAGAGGTGAAAGTTGCCCAGGAGGAGGAGGGGGGAAAGAGAGGACGAAGGAAGCAGCTTGGTGCTGAGCTACAAGAATGAAAATAGATAGGAATCCAGAATGGAAACCTATGGATAGGCAAAGTTGGTGATCTTTAGATGGACGGGAGCATCTTGTAAGATAGATGACATTACTTTAGACGGTACTTATCTACAACATACCCCCGTGAGCAAAAATAAAAGATAAAAACTATCCAAACTCCATGCTTTCGTCTCTAGAAACCCTTTTCAATCGATCGGGACAACTGCTTCCCAAACCTGATAAACCACCAAAACGCAGAACCAAAATAGAAACAGAAAGCATCAACGCCACCAAATTCCTCATCCAAGGCTTATTGTACATTGCCAAACGAAGGAAATACAGTAAGTCTATCAATCGTGTTCATAAATATAAGCGTCACAACAACCTATGCATCCACGGGAAATGATCCAGTCGTTGCATTTCGCTCCTTCATATCTTGAGCGCAGCTGATCGCTTCGATGCCTGTACCCTTCGCTTGTTGATTGTTGCTCAGCGAGTGTAATGGTGAGATATTATCCATACTGTTGCTCATTTTATGTTCTCCATCCTGATTCAGTTGTGTTTCGGAAGGTTGAGTAGGAAGGTTCTGCCACTTTGCCGCATCTCTCTTCAACTGTTCTAGCTCTTTCTGGAATCGCTTACCAAAGACATCGACTGCATATTGTCAGTAAAGCTTGGGTCTCATGATAGGCGCACCTACTGTAGTACGTCGCTCCATTGTAAACACTCCACCATCCAACGACAGAGATGAACACCGCCGAAAGCTTACGGTGGTAAAACCAAAAGGGACATGGCAGCATTGTCACCACTGCATAAGAATATTGTATGAACATAAAAGCCGGTTCTTGGAGTGCCTTTGGCAGCTGGTGAACGACTTTTCCGATGGTGGTGTTTCGATAACTCTTCTTAAGCCAAGTGAACGAGGTTGGGCGTCCAGCGGCAATCTTCTCGCGCCTTCTAACCTTGTGGATATCAGCGACCCCCGAAGTTATGGAGGCAATCATAGGGATACACACTGAGATCAAGATGTGGTAACTTATTTGCCAGAACAGGTACGGAACAGTGGCCCAAATAATCATCTCGCGAAGGCCATACAGTTCCGTGGTCTTAATTCTACTAATGGCAGGGAACCGCTCTTCCTGGTAGACTGAGTCCAAGAGATGCACAACGCAGTGTAACACGACGGGTGGCATTATGTGGATGAACAATGATGTTACCTTATCAAGAGAATGAAACACCATCGAGTTTCTCCACATAGCAATCGCCCACGCGTTGTTTCCATACGACAGGCAATATACGGAGATCATGAGCCGCCGCGAGTTGGGAAACACCCATATAGCCAAAAGGAGCATTACATTGACGAAATAGCACAGATCGGCTGAAGGATTAGTTAAACCTAGATTATTCCATTGGTCTGAACGAAAGATACAGACCTAAAAAGTAGTGGTATCCAACTTTGTGGTAGGTGTAGTATCGAATAGGCATGAAGTACAGCAGTTGCATTGAATACCAGATGTGCATCCATTCCCTGATAGCACGACATTAGCCTCTGCATTTGTGAAGCCAGAATTTCGGAGAAATTTACGGATAGCCGCCGATTAGATAGCCGGTGATAAAAATGTTAGATACACCGACCACAAAGGATATCTTCTCCCGAGTAGAAACAACTTTGGTGTCGTTCCATCTCTCAAGAACCTTATCCAAGCCTCTATTGTATTTCTCGCGATACTTTTCGAGCTCAAAATCTGTTTTTAGAATTGCCTTTGCTTTTGTCTGCTGAAACCCCCGCTTCACCTTGTCCTTCTGTACTAGATAGGTCCTGTTGATTTTGTCTAGCCGCTGCGGAAGAGTCAGTTGGTCAAGATAATCGAATATCGTAAGCTTGTCGAATGGCGGAAAGATTTCCCAGTCGTCAGATTCTTGTGTCTGAGCAGACGACGATGCCGAAGAGTGCGATCGAGAAAGCGGCGGAGAACTGGGTATTGATGTATAGCCATCGGAGCTCTCGTTGTCGCGCTCAGGCTCGTGGACTATGCTACTTGGACTTGTCGCGGATGCCGGCAATGGTGTACTACTATCGCCCATTTCCAAGCAGTTTGTATGTTTGTTATTTTGTTTGTTTGTAGATTGTTTATCCGTGGGTACGGATGGATGGATGGTGTATGGCTATGGTCTTGTTGGGAACAGGTGATGTTAAGTCCAAAGTGTGTGGGTCGTGTTTTTGATATAGGGCAAAGCGCGTCTGAGGCAAAGCACGTCTGAGGCAAAGCCCGGTTTAGAGTACAGTGGAGTAGAGTAGATCAGTGATGAAGAATTTGGAATTGATAGAGGGCGTGTTCCACGTTTCGCGCAAGAAGTAGCTGATCAGGCTCTCCGCCCACTATTCTCTATCACATGCATAGTCCAAATAGTATGGCTCAACTGACAGCGGAGCCGCATTCAGACAGGAGAGCCTGGTTGGTTGGCCCAAAGCGCTAGTGACAAAGCAACACACGAAAGTTTTCCAGCTCGTTTTTTATCTTTAACTCCACGTCTATCGTCAGTTAAACCACCGCCACATCCCGACGAGATCCCGCTTCAAGCTGAACGCTGCCCCAAATTCCCAATGGCTCTGGTTCAGAAGCAGGAGAATGAAGATCAAATTATCAAGCCCCAGGCTTCTGCCCCAGCTGTTGACTACTCTCAATTCCCGTAAGACACATATTTCCTTCTCTTGCGCGAATCCAGTGTATCCCATGTGGAAAGATGAACTTCTGGAATATAATTGACTGACATTGCTCTACTCATCCCAATGGCAGTCTCCTCTTAAAAAACTATGACAAACTTCTTGTCCGTACCGGTCACTTCACCCCAATCCCCTGCGGCGCTCCCCCGTTGAAACGCGACATCAAAAGCTACATCAGTAGCGGTGTCATCAATCTCGACAAACCTAGCAACCCCAGCTCTCACGAAGTTGTGGCGTGGGTGAAGCGGATATTAAGGTGGGTGCTCAATTGCACCTTTGTTACGCGCACACCGTGCTGATATCACCACAGATGTGATAAAACTGGACACAGCGGTACCCTTGATCCCAAGGTCACTGGATGTTTGATTGTTTGTATCGATCGTGCCACCCGTCTGGTCAAGTCCCAGCAGGGTGCCGGAAAGGAGTATGTCTGTGTTCTCCGCCTTCACGATAAGGTGCAGTCCGAGCAACAGGTCCAACGGGCCCTTGAGACCCTTACTGGTGCCCTTTTCCAGCGTCCCCCGTTGATATCCGCCGTCAAGCGTCAGCTCCGTATCAGAACCATCCATGAAATCAAATTGCTGGAGTTCGACAACGACCGTCATCTTGGGGTCTTTTGGGTCAGTTGTGAGGCTGGAACCTACATCCGGACGCTTTGCGTGCACTTGGGATTGTTATTGGGAGTTGGAGGACATATGCAGGAGCTGCGCCGAGTGCGTTCTGGAGCAATAGGTGAGAATGATGGCACCGTTACCCTACACGATGTTCTGGATGCGCAATGGGTAATGGATAATACCCGCGATGAGACCTACCTTCGTCGCGTCATCCGACCTTTAGAATCGCTCCTTACCACCTACAAGCGAATTGTAGTCAAGGACAGTGCCGTCAACGCGGTCTGCTACGGTGCCAAGCTTATGATTCCCGGTCTCCTCCGCTACGAGCGGGGAATTGAGGTTAATGAGGAGGTTGTGCTGATAACCACCAAGGGAGAGGCCATCGCTTTGGGTATCGCACAAATGTCTACAGTTGAGCTATCGACATGCGACCACGGTGTTGTCGCAAAGGTCAAACGCTGCATCATGGAGAGGGATCTGTACCCCCGCAGATGGGGGCTTGGCCCTACTGCACTAGAAAAGAAGAAGATGAAAGCTGATGGAAAGCTCGACGTATGATTCCTCTGGCGCCTTTGCAGAATTCAACGCTAATAATCCATTATTTAGAAATATGGCCGCAATAACGACGCTACTCCTGCCTCTTGGACGGAAAAGTACACCGATTTCACTGCACCACTGGCCGCTGACTCCACCACCCCAAAGATTGAGTCCGCCTCCCCTGCCCCAGAAGTCACCTCTGGCTTAGTAGACGTTGAGATGACTACCCCAGTGAAAACTCAATCCGAAGCTCTGGAGAGTGAGAAAAAGAAGCGAAAGAGAACCGACAATGAGAAGGCTGAGCGTAAGAAGAAGAAGGAGGAGAAGAAGGCAAAGAAGGAGAAGAAGGCAAAGAAAGAGGAGTCGGATTCGGAGTAAACGAGAAAAGCATATAGAAAATGAAATGGAGATATACAGATTGCTGCCGCCATCAGCGCTGTTATATGATATGGATGAATGGATCGGGGGCTGCCTTGTAAAATTAACGGCTTTGTGTTTCGCTACGCGTGCTTGCTTCAAAATGATGTTCATTACTTTCTCTTTGTAGCAGTGGGAGAACCAAGAGTCGGCGTGAACGCCCCGTTGTATCTTAATGAGGATAAAACAAGCTATGGCAGATACTGCAGTCAATATTATCTCGAATAAAGCCCAACCAGTTGTCATACAGCCAACAAACCCCCTAAGCTAGCATTATCTATGGTTTTATCTTGTTATCTTATTTCCTTTAACTTTCTTTTCTACCTCCTTCGCATCCATCACCGCTGTATCAACCTGAATCTCAATATCTTCTTCCTGTGGGCCCTGCTTATCAAGAACCTGCCATCGTTCATTCCCATTCAACTCGGTTTTACTATTCGACGCCATACACTATTAGGTGCCGTCTAATCCGTTGCCTTTCCAAAGAGCACTTACTCAACCCATTCCGAATACTTGCGCATCAATACACCATACGAGTCCTTCTTGAGCTTCGCCGGCAGATGAGCCCAGGCACCAGCAAAATGTGCCACAAAATCTCTTGGCTTCCACCCCTTCCCGTTCTCATCAAAGCAAGGAACTTCCTCGGGGAACGCATTGATCTTCGTCTGTGGGATCCAGATAGCGCGAGACCGGAAGGTGGCTGACATGGGCGCCTTGGTCACCACGTCGCGGATGCAGTCTTGCTCGCTGGGCTCCTTCGGCGTGTTACCGCATTCCCAAACGGCGGAAATAAATGGGAACATGCGCGGAGAGGCGCGAATTATCATTGACCCTGCGTTTAACGGCCAGCTGTGGTGGGGATGGTGTCAGTATATCCCCGTCGTATGGACCGGGAGGGGCAATACCAATCGGCAGTCAGGATTAGGTCGATGTCGTCGGGGTTTTTGGCCCCCTTCAGCACATCCTTAATAATATCCTCCAGTTTTATGTCGGTATTGGTAATGACAGTATCATAATCTATCCACCAGATCCAGTCATATTCTTCAGTCCGTATCAGGTACTCAATCATATTTAGCTTATGCCATACCGCCATCGGGACTAGGTCCCTCGGCATTTCGAGATCGAGCTTGATGGCGTAATTATGCTTCCTCGCATACCCTATTCTTCCGCCCCATCAGCAAACCAGATATACCGAGTAGGATAGTAAGGGACTATGCATGCAACGTACCGAATTTATTACTGAGCGAGATATGGTCGTACGTCGTTTCGTCTGTGTTCATAGTCGCGATAGCAATCCTCATACCCTTGGGTTGCGGATATACAGGGCGCACAAATATCCCCACATTTTCCGGCCCATTCCTGGATTTTGACCAGTTGGCCTTGTCGGTAGAGAGCACAATATTCTTTGGACCATTATTGCTGGTAACAGAGGGCGATGATAATGGTTGAGGTGACAATGGTTGGGGTGACAGTAGTCTGGATGACGAGGGTGGGGATGACAATGGTGATAGCGGAGCTTCTGGGCTCGTCCAGTGAAGGTGGATGATATACAACACTAGCAACAGAATTGTCAATTGCAGCGGCGCTGAGCCTCGGGTTGGCCGAATCATCATTACGAGTCGTAAAGTTGCGGAAGGAGAGATTGGGGAGAGATGAAGGGTAGTGGGGACAAAGAGATACACCATGTTGAGTGAATTTGCAGGTCGTACAAACATTGCTTGTTGCTGCTATTCATAGAATTGCGTACTTTAGTTGGTACATGTGTGGTGAGACAGACATGATGTGCTGTCGATGTCTGCTCGGAGTGACAGCCTGCAAATGGCGGTACAGGAACGGTATGTACGTCCCCGCACCGTATTATTGGCTGGATATCTCAAGTTTTCCATTGAAAGCTTGAATACATAAGCCGTCTTGCCGAAATGGAGATCACCGCCGGCAGGAGTGAAAGCATGCAAGGCGAAGCGATCCAGCAGGCTTCTCAACTCACTTTAGCAAGCCGAAGTTGGATCCGTGCCCGAAGTGCCGGAGGCCACCTGCTGCGGGGCTAGAGTTGTTTGCAATGTTTGCATCCGTTCTCACTCTTGCCTTGCAGACCCGCTTTCTTCCCGCTCCGTGTGCGCTTCCTCAACTCCCGCTTTCAGGCCGGCACTAAACTCCACCGCCATTCTTCCTCCGATGCCTGAGGATGTCAGTGAGGCGATCCGGTGCGTAGCAAAAATCCAAAGGGTAAACTTAGGTCTTGACCTGAGCGGAGTGAGCTTCGTATCGAGTGGGTGACCAAGTACTAAATGGAACCCTAACCCAATCCCCACAAACTCTCAAAATCTTCCACGCGGCGATTCCAACGTGGCTTTTGAGCTATAATACAATACAAGCAAGTATCTTCTCTATATATTTCTGCCATTCGCCGCATACTCAAGCCCTAAAAACCCCCTCAACCGCATCCACCACAAGAGTACCTGTGATGTCCGCTGCGTTAACATAACCGCTACAACCTCATGTCCTTCTTCCACTCTCCAAGCTTTCCTCAGCTGTTGCTCCATTTCGTCCCCCAACATCCTCTTAACCCGATGCACAGGCACAAGTTTCCTACCAACCCTGGCCATCGTTCCCTCGGTATCCATTATCGGTGGTGCCTCCCTTCTCCTCCACCCAGCACTAGTCATGTTCACTAACCTATCCTGTTCCTCATAATCCTCATCACCACCGTCCGTCAAGCCGCCCCGGAAGTCTAACACCGCCACGACCTCTCCCATCCCCACCCAGTTCCTGGGTCCTCCAACGACACGATCCACCTCGGGGCTCAATCTCGCTCGTTTGCACTCATCCACGACTCTCTGTCTCATCTTTTCCCGCACAAAACCCTTCATATCATCCCGCCAGACACCGCTCCGCATGATAGCTTGTCTGATTTGATGAGGAACCAGCTTCGCCCAGACTTTTCCACCGCGACCGCAACCGGGAGTGAGGGAAGCTACCGCGCCATATGTGCCGAGTGAGTAGAGACCAACGGGCGAACAGTGGGGAGTGTCGAGATCGAGGCCGTCGGGAAGCAGCCATGGTTTCTTCGTCCGTGGATGGCGTTTTAGGGTAAACCGCGTAAGAAGCATGGCGGGGAGGCGGCGGTGGTGGTCGACGTCGAGCCGGACATGAGAGGCGAGGATTTGTGCTGTTGCGGGTATTAGTTGTAACCCCCGAGCTTTGGTGGGAAACGAAACGGGAAAGAGGAACTTACCGTAGGGATTGACGGTCAGTGCCCATTCACGCGGCGAAAGTTCATTTCCGGCGGTGGGGAGGGCCTTAGGGTGCTTTTTGTAGTAGGGAAGAAAGGTTTCGGCGTTTAGGAGGGGCGAGAGCGCAGGTGAGGGGGGGTTGTAGTCTAAGTTAGCTGAGGTGCGGTGGAGGACGCGGACCGGAAAAGGTTTTTCGCGCTTCTTTCTGACATTGCGACAGGATAGTGATGGGGTGCCTACGTCGGGGATGAGTTCTTTGGCGGTGGAGAAGTAGACGAATAAGTGGTGTTGTCTGGGATGAGACAGTGGACGAGTAATGGCGGTTGGAAGGCGGATCATGGTATTGCTTGCATATTGAGAGTGGGACCATGCACGGGGATGATGAACTCTGAAGAGCCGCATTATTGGATGGATACTTCTTTGCCTTTCCTCTAAATCAACCACCATTCTGTGAATCATACATAACTCCAATAGACATCTCAAGAGCATGACTACAGATCAAGTTGCCCAACACCCAACATACATAAAGTATGCTATCCTCCATCCGGCTTTTATCTACTGGAAAGCATAACCCCCACCCACAAACATACCCTTTCATAATTCGTGGTGACAATGCGAAACAAAGCCCCTCCGGCCATACCGCTTTTAGCGGGTGGTGCGCGAATTTGAAATCGTCATGACCAAGATATCAGTCGCACCAATCTCTTCGAGGTTGTCCATAACTGTCGCAATGGATTTCTTCTCAACCATAGCACTGACAGCAACCCATCCATCCTCATCGAGCTGCGTTACAGAAGGCGCGCGCTTCCCTGGAGTGATGGCAGCTGCTGCGTTGAGCTTGTTGCGAGGCACATTGTAGGTGCAGAGGATATATTTCTGTGCTGTGATTACACCACGTATTCTGGATTCGATGGTTTTGATCAACTGCGGGTTTGAGGGATGCTTGGATTTGATAAGGATGGCCGTTGTCTCCAGGATTGTTGCTATGGGTTTGAGGCCAGCAGCCTTCATGGTTTCGCCGGATTCTAAAACCTGTGTCAATCTCTATACCAAAGGACTAGGGGGTATAACGGACCAACAAGGTCGACAATTCCGTCAGCGACACCAAGAGCACAAGCAGCCTCGACACTTCCACCAACATACTTAATTTTGGTAGCCAATCTGCCCATACTGCTCCCGCTCCGGGTTCCCCTCTTCACCTCGACCTCCAACAATTCCTCCTGCCTCTTCTCTTTCCCCGCTTCACTCTCCAGCTTCTCAAAGTACTCTCCCGCAAGTCCGATGAATGACGTGCAAATGTTCTTCCCAATCAACTGCGAAGGATTCTCATACTCCCCATTCTCGGGAACCTGCACCTGCAACTTGCACCGTCCAAACCCGAGATCGAGCAGCTCTTCAACATCGCTCTGCACCTCTGCCACTTGGTCGCGACCCGTGATTCCGAGATCGACACGACCTTCGCCAACGAAGCGAGGGATATCGGCAGCTGGGAGAAAGACGAGCGCAATAGGGAGGTTGAGACAGAGAGCAATGTCGAGGCGCGAGTGACGATGGAACTGGATGTCGCTACCGTGAAGTAGATCGAGGCATTGTTGGTGGAGACGGCCCTCTGGCTATGTTAGAACGCTCGCAGCAGAGTCAATTAGGCGAGAAAACAGACTCTTGGGGACAGCGAAGAGTAGACGGTCGTTCAAGCTAGCGATAGAGTCAGAGGTGGCGTCAGGGGTAGATGGTGAGGTTGCGGGGTTGCAGGGGGGGCAAACTGATTGACGAGATCCATAGTGGGGATATGAGAATTGGATGAGAAAGCGAAAGTGCGGGAAAGTATACAGATGGAAGAGAGGACGGAATGTGGAGTAGAGCGAAAGAAGTAGAATTAGCAGAGGGAAAGGAAAATGTAGATGTTGGATTTTGGCCGCTGGGTGATGACTCGTTGGTGTTGGCAGCATTGTGGCGAATGGCGAGGTAACGTGCCTACGAATACTAAGAGGACGATGTCTTGATGCCAACGATTGACATTAACATCCGATATAATTGTCAAGCAAAGGCTGGTTGGGCATCTAGTACTCTTTATAGAGTGCAAATATTACTGACCAAAAACGTATAAACAAAAATTTAGAATTATCATACTAGATCATAGTCGATCACTATCACCCAAGTGGTCCATCCCGGTTGAAAATGTACTGATTGCTCTATCTCGAGGGCCAAAGACCGTATACAGTCACTACGCAAAAGTCTTGGTGATTCGGTCTGTGAGCACCCCATCAAAAATACAGGGTTGCGACTTTGCAAGCTTGCAACACCTCCCATGATGCCTCTAACTGCCCAGCGAGAGATGTCTCTAGCAGTGAAGGGGGCAATCATCGTTCTCTTTTACTTGAGATACTCTTTTGCAGTGATTAGTCTGACTACAGGGTGACCTTGGTCAACAGTCTGCAATTTTGTTGCTCATGCTACCCGCCACCAATCCCTTGAACTCAGCCCACACAGTGGCAGACCATGTATTTTGACTCAGCAACAACAAAGATCTATTATGTGAGCAGTCAAGAAAGACAGACAAATCACACGAGCTGAATTGCATGATATGTATGCACCAAATGTATCACTGTCAACCATTAATCGGTACCTGCAACAGAAGTTCTAGTGTTAGCAACAGTTCCAAATCGGCGGTTCGGTTCCGGGTCCGGATTGGAACCAAACTGGAACCGTTACAACGGGTTTTACCTCATCAAAAAACCGAAATGCACCGAACACATAGTTTTTTGGCCGGTTCCTCAATCTCGCGAACTCAGAGATTTGGCTCCAATTAAGTATTTCAGTTCTGATCATATCACAATATGATATATATGTAAAAGATACAGTTCTACATGCTCTTTCACCCCCTTTTCTCCAATTTGCGATCAGATCAATATTCGGTGAGTTACTCCTAAAAACGAGCAATTTGCGGCGTGATTTCACAGCAACTCAACGAATATCAATCGGATCACAAATTGGAGCAAAGCAGGTGAAAGAGCATGCAGAACTGCATCCTGTATGTATATATCATATTGTGGTACGATCAGAACCGAAATACTGAATTGAAGCCAAAGCTCTGAGTTCAAGAAAATGAGGCTCTGCTGTATGTAAAACCCCGCCAAAAAGCCGCGGGTGTATGTCCGGTCCGGGTAACAACCCGGCGCTAGTTACTCGGTTCGGGTTGCTTGGCAGTTCCTGACACGGACCGGGGCCTTAGGTTCGGTTTCAACCCGGACCAAAGCCGGGTAACCCAGAACCGTTGCTAACACTAAGCTGCAGAACAACTATAGGAAGTGGCTAGCAAAGAAAAGACTATAGCTTGAGGACAAACATGTATTCCAAAGGCTACAATGGGCACTTGAATACAAGGATTGGACACAGAAGGAGTGGGAAGCAGTTATTTGGAGTGATGAATGCTCAGTGGAGAAGAGTGATTCAGGATGGCACATGTTGGTATTTCGACAACTACCTGAAAAGTGGTTCAATGACTGCATCGCTCCACAATGAAAATGCAAAGTGGTTTCCTTAATGGGTTGGGGTTGTTTTTGGGGCAGGAACCACGAAACCTTTTGCCCTCTCAATGTCAAATCAGACAACAAGGGTGTCTATATTATGCTTCTTGATTTCCTTCTTCTTTCAGTCCTTAGACATGTCCATGACACCCTAGGGGATCCCATCTTCCAGCAGGACAATGCTCCAGCACACAAAGCAGCTGTGGTTATGGATTTTTCTTGAGAAATACAGCATCCAGGTGGAGGACTAGCCACCCTATTCCCCAGACCTCAACCCCATCAAGTGTGTCTGGGTAGATTTCAAGTGCAGGCTTCATAGGAAATTCCCAGATATTGGAAAAAGACAAGGAGAGGCGGATGAAGTGAAAGCAAGGTTGGCTGAAGTCCTGCCCAAGATCTGTGAGGAGATGCTGGAGGCATACTTTGAGAAACTGTGGAAAAGCATGCCCGACAGGGTTGTTGCTGTAATTAATGCTATGGGATGGTATCAAAGGTACTGAGCATGGAATTCTATTTGATTTTTTTTCTCCTTATACTGACATTATTATCAGTATTTAGACACTTTGTATTTCTGGTTTGAAGACTATATCATCTTTGTTTGTGGTGTAATACTGATTTTTACTGTTGGAGAGTGTGTTTGCGAGGGGGTGCACAGACTGAATCACCAAGACTTTTGCATAGTAACTGGAGATACCATCTACCATATGTGTACACGTATGTTCTATCTGACATGAGATGCATCACCCTGGTCCTGATGTGCATCCTCATATAGTCACCATCTCTATACAAGTCTTCTTTCTTATTCAAGACTTCAGATGCTGAGACTCACATGCAGCAATCCCTGTTACATATCTGGTGGCAAGTGACTCAAGAGTGGTGATGCATCAAAGTTTTCTCATAATTCTCTCCATATAAATCAAGTCTTTCTCCTCTTATTCTTTTCAATCTATTATAGAATAAACCCACAGTTGTGCTCGAAGTAATATAGTAACAAGTTATGAGCCCGGAGGTTGCATTGTCATGAATTTCATCAACCTCCAACCTTTTGTTACACAATCTCACAATCTGACAAAACATTAACTCTTCATCATCCTCAATGTACAATCACCTTGTGCCAAAGCCTACTAGTGCGAACAACACAACATGGAAGATCAAAATGGTGATGGTACTTATCTGTGCACACCTCTGGCAGATTGTTTCTGAATATATAGTATACTTAATATATACCACTGCTAATATCAGTTCTAGTAGTAGTAATATCCATAGCAGTATGACTGATCCATTCTCTGATGATGAAGTAGCAATCTAGTGGAATGAAGACACTGAAAAAGTTATGGCAAAGATATTTCTATACCTTGGCAAATGCATTGAACACAGCATGTACAATATACAATAATGTAGAGAGTTTTGAGAGAAGCTGCATATCTTTTGCAAAAGGAGGAGCTTCTCAGCTCATTTCTATCTTATTCCAAAGCTCATTAAATTACACATTACTAATTATCAGAAATATGAAGGAAATGGATTTGATATCTTCCTTGATACTTTCCCCAGAAAATGATTTGCAGATTGAAAGCTGTGGTGCTACTGTCAGCAACATATTTCTAGCATTTGTTCTCCCCGATAGTCTTGACTATAGCACTCTAAGCTGTCTTATTGCAATCACTCAATTTATTTGACATCAGCAAAATGTAAAGTGGTTTATAAGATAACTGAACAACTCAGCAACTTTGAACAGCTATATCGATTATTGCTGATGCTCTCAGATATTAACACATAGACTCAATGCAATGTGACATACCCTCAGGTGCTCTAAGAGAGCTTCTCTGGTGCTCCTCAATGCTTCAGAAGTTGTGAAACTGAATACACAACTATCCTCTTGAGTGTATAGTTGTGTTCAAATTGCTACAAAATCAATCAATTAGAATATGCAATTTTCAGCGCTATTGGAACAATTGAGTGCATTCCCAATGCTATTATGGTGCATTTCAAACTTTGAGCCATACTCTCCAGAAGTCATTATTATCATATCTATATTAAATGGTACAATTCAATAAACTACTTTCCTGCTGGTCACCTAAATTCAGATACTCCACTATATATTGAGTCCAGTAGGTATCTATATCAATGGGATAATTTATGAGCCATTCACTATTGATTCTATCTGATGCAGCATTCCCTTCCACCATCTTAACTGGTGAAACAATTGCTCCAATGGGTACTATATACACTGTATTAGTCTGGTTGACAATCTGGATAAATCTGTCAATACAATCAGCCCGACCATGTAAATCCCTGCACTTTGTTGGAGTCGCCGCTGTACCTGCTTAAGCATCAGGACATAATTCCCATTCTTGACTCTTCTTGAACTTTTTAGAAAGATCAATATTGCTTTTCCAGCTGGCTGGTGATCTTGAAATTAGAGGATCTAATTTGGTGGAGTCAAGCAAAAGTATAATACAGGAAAAGAAGAAACTAGGCCTTGGAAGCTGGTATCAAGGTCACTTTCCTTATGTTAGACTCAGATGTTACGAGATTTAGATATGAACAGTTGGTTGGCATTGGGATATTCTACCTTCCAATCGAGTACCATATGCTCAACAGATAGATGGCAGTGAAATGGTTGATGGTAGTACAATAGCATATGCTGATGAGTGATAAGTATGGTGTCTATGGGAACATTCTGGCCATAGACGAGCACTGGTCCACTTTTTTTTTTGCGGCCAGTCCATCTGGATTGATTCAGGAGATAGCTATCGAAAGTTGTGAATTCTGAACACTACTGATGCAACTCTGATTGTTTTAATATGATACTGTGGCACACTTCACGAACATGGGTGTCTCTTAGATGATATACCTCATGTGATATGGTACTGAAAATGGCTCTTACTTACACTGCTGAAGTTATAAAAGTTGGGCTTCATGCATTTTTTGCAATTTATTGGGAGTAGATAGTGGATTGTGAATTTTTGCAGTGATAATTTCAAACCAGCATAGAAGGACAAGATACCACCATGTCTCCTCCATATAGTCCAGGCCTGTACCCCAGACTTTATCGTTAAGCATCTGTCAAGTGTAATTGACTTTGTTTGTAAATTGATATATCACTTTCACGTTGCTTATATGTAGCCAGCCATTGAGGAATCTCTGGGATGAAATTGTCACCAGAACCAATTCGACAAATTGACTTGGATATACTGCTGACAAGATACATCTTAGGTTATCCAGATTGTATCGCACACTGTTCAAAGGGTTGCTGATCATTGTGAATTCTGAATGCCTTTTGCAAAATGTCAACTGAATCATGTAGAGGGAGAATCTCTTCTTGAACCTCATCTGCTAAGTCAAAGTGATACCACAAATCTCTCTCTACTGTTGATTCACAATATGGTCTGTATCAGCAATACTCCACGTGTTGGCTTCAATCCTAGTATTTGGTGGATGAATCTAGAAATCCACACACTTATTGCAGGTTATAATTGATGCCCTGTACACCTCTTCATCTGTTGCAGACTTCATTTGAGTCATATTTTTGGTGAATATGCTTCTGCAACCAATTCCTTAGTCCCTACATCCTGCAATAGTTGTTGTTCATAATACTGAAATAATATTTTCGAAACATTGTGTTTGACTGGTGTCCTCTGATGGATTTTGCAATCAAATCCTTCTTTTGTATTCTGTCTATCAAAATCTGACCATTTGGTTGGGGTTTGTTGGGTTTAATTCAGGTGTACCTGAAATTGCTTTTGTTGTGTTGTGGTTTCATTTACAGCGCTATACACATGGACCTCCATTGCAGCAAGAATTTGATGAATGGTTTGTACTACTAGCTGATGGGATTCTCTTGCCAACTTTTCATGCACTATGACCTTTGTGGACTTTGACATTTGCTGTTCTCAAAACTCAACCTACTAATAGTAAAATAGCTTGAGCCATTTGTCGAGTGCTTTGAGCGATTGATCAGAGTAATGATATCTGTCAACAAGTTAAAAAGATTCATTTAATATGCATATTGCTCCCATTACCATTTCATCAGAGGCTGTTTCAGCTGCAGTTGTCCAGCCGTCATTTTAGCAAACAAGAATTGGAGTGCAATCCATTGCCAGAGTTCTGATCTTGGCCAGAATCTGTATTCCCTGCCCCTAGCTGCATTTGAATGAAGCAAATTATTGAGCGAAATACAGAAGGCTTGGATATCCTGGTACTAATGTAAATTGATTGTCAAATTGATCTTTAACATTTCTAGCTTTCAGGTATTTGTGCAGCTAGTGCAAAAGGTTCTTCACAAAACTCAGAAGCAGCAGATGCAATTCATCGGACTGCCAAAGCCAATAGACTATGCTGAGAATGCATTACCAGAACTGGTTGTGGATTGGGTGAATACCTAGAGTGTGCAGTGTATCAATATTAGTCTCCTGCAGATGGTCCAAGTAAAAGTATTAATCACTTCGGTTATCTAGTGGTCAACATATTGACTGCCAAAGCACGACATGTTTTGGAATTGCATACATTGGACACAAAACATATGAGACTTGAGCAACCATTGCTTGTGGTAGATAATCCCTGACACTGGCAGCCACAGAGCACAACATTGTCTCTGAAATCCATCTGCACAATCCAACTTCAGGCCAGAACCAGCTATGGCAAGATTTCTGAAAAGACACAGCACAGTTCCAACAGCATTACACGATGCGTTGTTGGTATTTTTGGCTCAGTCTGGGGAACATGTAATCAGCCCTGGGGAAATCCAGATACGCCTGTTTCATGTGTGGCAGATGACATTTCGTGTATGACCAATTGTGAGATACCATAGTGAGGCATGCAGATTTTCCAAAAAATTGGGGAAATGAGTCTTGTCTGATGCACTAATGACTAGCATAACTATCAGTCTGGCAGGTAGTAGATCCTGCAGATCCTACCACCAATTACCCCGCTTGAGCTGATTGGTAGTATCAGCAATGGGTCCCGGTAACCCACCAGCGGTCCGGGTTTGGACCGGAATGATGGTTCGGTTTGGTTCCATACCCGTCCAGAAACCTGACCCGCACCTGCTTCGCAGGCCAAATCCGCAACCGTACCTGTCAACCCGTGGATTTTCCCGGGTATGGCTAGACCCATCTGTTCCAATCTCCAGTTCGCATTTTTGTGTTTTTCTATATATGGTCGCATTCAGATATCCTACTGTCATGTGCAAAATATTAACTTTGGTACATCATTGTCTTTGTTCGTTTTATTGGCTGCCTTTATATTCAAAAGAAGCAGAGACATGCTCCCTGCGACATCCTGAAGTTGAGTGAACGATTTTTTGTCTAGCATTATTAGTAAGATTTGAGGTACAGAAAGCCACATTGACAGTTAAGGCAGTCATTAAGCCACAAATGGATCAGTTTGCACCTGCCACTGCGCCGACAACATTTGGAGAGCTGATGGAGATAGTTGAGAGTGTCAACAGAAAATCACAATGCCGCAAGGAACTTCACAAGTGGAAAGTAGCCATATCAGATTAGCATCAGGGAAACAACAGTTTGTTATATACATATCGGCTCTCACGCCCAACGAGGTACCCAATTCATCAACGATAAAGAAATCGAAGCCTGTTTAACCTGTAACCTTTTACCTCTGCATATAACCTCCCTAGCTAATTACCATACAGGAATTGAATTCAGATGAATATATTGAAATGGCTCGTTTGACATCTGTACACTACCTGCACAATTTGGGATGATTGATGACATATATCCGCAAAAAGTCATTGGTGTACCTATGCTGCTCTGGGTGAGCTTTTATTTGATTCCACTGACCAAATTGTGACACATGATAATTTGTCTGTGCATGTGCAAGGGTCATACAGGCCATATGAAAGTTCTCGACTCCAAACAGACTCGATCGATGATTGATCAACCTGATATATCCCTGCCTCTTACAGATACGTGAGAACGCGTAATCTAAACTGTAGACAAAATTTACTAACAAAATTTGAGTCAGGGATGGCATACGAGTCATAGAAGAAGCGGTCAATGCGCAATGCAAATCTGTAACAATTTCCACACTCATGTTGCATTCATCCATACATCCAACTACATTACTCTGCTTTCAGACCTGGTGCACATAGTCAACATTTTGAAAATTGCTTATGGTAGGTCATGGAAATCGAGGAGATGGAACTGGATAAGGCAAAGTGAGGAAGTTGGGCTATATTGATGAAAAATTAGAGTATGGATCTACATGCGGTAAATTGCCAGCTGAAAGTGCTGGAATGTGGCAGGACTACGTTATCCATCGCTCAGAGACCAGGTGCATCAGTGGATCAAAATTTGAGATGACACAAAGCTTTTGGATACAACTGAGTATTCATACCAATTATACATTGGCTGTCAATAATGACTATATGATTATTTGTACAAAATTATTAACCATACAACAACAGTTAGGACATGTGTCTGGTTAGTATCAGCAACAACCCTTGTTTCCGTCAGAAACACGCGGGTATTCCGGACAGCACTGACGGCTCTGATGGAACCTCGTACCCTCTGACGGAGATTTACATGCTACCCGTTGCCCAGGCGCCGGGTCGCGTTGCATACCTACCTCCTTTACTTTGTGGTGATGTATACGCATCATCAGAACACCACGTGTGTTACACTCTTTGCAGTGGCTGCTGTGATGCTGAAGCGGTTTACACAATGCCTGGAAATGTTTATGCCTTTTTCCGGCCGTGTGCCACCTTTCACCTCTCCGCTATTGCTATCTATCGCATGCCGCACTCTCCCCATATTGTTTTGTTTTGAGATGTTGTCACTTATTACAATATAGTCTTCGCTTCGGATACATCGCTTGCCGTTGCATTTGCTTCACCATTATCATATGTTACAGGTCTGAAATATACTGTCCAATCCTCACACACTCTAGTACTATGCCCTCGGTCCTCCACATTCTGTGTTGATCCATCATCGGCTTGCGAGGCTTCCTTCTCCTCATCCACATCCGCATCATCGCCATGTTCAATCTTCACACACTGTAGTACTATGCCCTCAGTCCTCCACATCCTGCGTTGATCCATCATCAGCTAGAGATGCTTCCTCCTCCTCATCCGCATCTGCATCATCGCCATGTCCAATTGTCACACTCTCTAGTACTATGCCCTCAGTCCTCCACATTCTGCGTTGATCCATCATCGGCTTGCGATGCTTCTTTCTCCTCATCCGCATCCGCATCATCGCCATGTTCAATCTTCACACTCTCTAGTACTATCCCCTCAGTCCTCCACATTCTGTGTTGATCCATCATCGGCTAGAGATGCTTCTTCCTCCTCATCCGCATCTGCATCATCGCCATGTCCAATCTTCTCACTCTCTAGTACTATGCCTTCAGTCCTCCACATTCTGCGTTAATCCATCATCAGCTTGCGATGCTTCTTTCTCCTCATCCGCATCCGCATCATCGCCATGTTCAATCTTCACACTCTCTAGTAGTATGCCCTCAGTCCTCCACATTCTGTGTTGATCTATCATCGGCTAGAGATGCTTCGTCCTCCTCATCCGCATCCACATCATCGCCATGTCCAATCTTCACACTCTCTAGTACTATGCCCTCAGTCCTCCATATTCTGCGTCGATTCATCATTGGCTTGCAATGCTTCTTCCTCCTCATCTGCATCCGCATCATCGCCATGTTCAATCTTCACACTCTCTAGTGCTATGCCCTCAGTCCTCCACATTCTGTGTTGATCCATCATCGGCTAGAGATGCTTCTTCCTCCTCATCCGCATCTGCATCATCACCATGTCCAATCTTCACACTCTCTAGTACTATGCCGTCAGTCCTCCACATTCTGCGTTGATCCATCATCGGCTAGCGATGCTTTTTCCTTCTCCTCCGCATCTGCATCATCGCCATTGGTGCCCTCATACCCATTGACATCACTGGTTTCCAGGTCAAACATCTCGAGTTCAGTCATGGGCCGTCGTCACCGGCTGGCAGTGGCAATGGCAACGTGCTTGTCTCCTTCGTCACCATCATCTTCGCAATCCCCGCTGCCTCCTGTCATCCAGAGATGCAGTATGTCATCGATGCAATTGTTGTCTATCGGGATATTGGGGTCAGTGCTTCCTATTTCAGGCTTTTCAGGTGCTACATCGGAGGTCGAATAGTCAAGACGAAGAGCATTGTCCTCACGCACTGCTTCCAGGTTGTTGACCTCAGCAGGAGTTGGGTTCTCTGCCTGTTGGATCTGATGCTTGACTGTCGCAAGAGTGATTGCATACACCCTCTGTTTGTAGCTCTCTGGTAGTGTGTTCCAGGTATACATCAAGAATGTATATGTGTCTGCAATACCAAACGAGGTTAACAACTTGCGACACGTCGCAGCGCACCAGGATGTGTTCTTACCACCGTCATTCTTGTAGTGGAAGTAGTTCGAGCGATCAGGTCTGTCCGCTTTCAGCGCTGACTTGGAAGGTTTCGGATGAACACCTTTGTTCTTTTGCCACTCCATGAGACCATGGTGCAACACGGTGCAGGTAAACATGATCAGTGGCAAGGGTATATGACTGTCCTTGTCGTCAATCATGGAATTATATAATCCATCAGCATACTTGCCGCAGTTATTCGCCCGATGATAAAATTTGATATAGATGAACCCCGGGATTGCTTCTGCCAGCAAGTCAAGTGTACGCTGGCCATTCGTTAGCAGCTTGCGACTCTCTCTGCATTGGATTTGGAATGCTAACACCACCTTTCAGATGCTCTGCTACAGGACAATGATACTTATTGTCTGACAGAAGGGAATCAATGAATTCCAAATGCTCTGCGGCGGATTAAAAGCGGTTGAGATCATAAAGCTCTGCTATGTTGTCCCTTGCTGATTGAATAAAATGGAATTTAACCTGATCAACTTGTGCTCAAACCTGGTACCGGTTTGAGCGTGTAATATCCAATGTGGGCCATTGCTTCAGCATACCTCTTACAAGATCTCCTTTGTGTGCACCTCAAATGGTATGGACCAAATGTTGTTTTGCTGCATAGCGGTGTTCCAGTACTTCTCTATTATCTGCCAGTGTGGGCCTTCAGCTAATGCTTTCGCAACGCGTCGCATTGCATAACTTTCCATCACCAAGTTACTGGCACTCATAAATGGCCGTCTGATCGACAGGGAGAGCTCCAGGAGACTGCCCGCTGCAAATAGAAGACCTGTCATGTCTGAGTGAGGAAATCAATGGATGCCGGGACTGCCGGAAACCAATGATCGAGGTGTAGACACCGCCTGCGGTTGCAATTGCCACCACCTCTGTCTCTGATTCCTTTCTGTAGCTCGTGTTCGCAGTTGATTTGTAATGATTTCATGGGCTTCCGGATTAGGGATGGGGGTAGGTAAGTTTTCAAGACCGCTGAGAGGGGTGGGAGTGCTAGCAATGCCCGATGCGTGCCTGGATCCAACGCGACACATTGGGTCTGTCTGTGAGGTACCTGTGGGAGCTGGTGCACTACGACTGCTGGTACCCGGCGTGGCGGTTGGAGTATCTATTGACCGTCAGTGTTTAGCGGACAGGTTGGAAGCCACACGTTGAGTGATATCTGCAACGCGAGAATTGTTCAGCGAAGATGAGGGGGTGGAGTTCTGACCTTGGATTGAAGAAGCTACGGAACTCCCTCCTTGAGAGGAATCACTCTTCCCAGCCGGTACGGAAACACGTCTCCTAGCAGGGCGAAGGCCCATGGTTTTGTTGATTCGGACGATTAGTGAGACCTCGAACATTTCGTACAACCGTAGTCGAGACAGGGTGAGGGCTTTGGGAAGGCATAGTCCGATATTGATGTTCAACGGTAAGGATGCAGGAACAGTTTTTGTCTGGATGCATATGCAACGGCAGGGGAGGTTGACTCCTATTTGAGCGACCAGGGAGGGATTTGACAGAACAGGCAGGCACAGTGTAGATTGCACCAGACTCTAAACCGTGACAATACTCAGGGACGAGATCCTTTGAAAAGCACTAAATTATGGGGTCAACTGCCATCAGATTGAACTCAGATTAAACTCAGCATTGTTATTCACTGTTACAGCAACATCTGAAGGTCAATTTGCACCGCTTGAAGGGTGTTTATGCGTTCTTGGCGCGGTTATTGTTGAATTGCACTCGTTCTTGGGACAATACTTCAAACCATCGATTGTGTATATCTTCAGCTTCCCGGCGGAAATCCCCCTTTGGCACGGCTGAAGGCATCGCAAAGCGAACAATGACGTATTCTCCATCCTATGACATCAGTTGCATGTCCTTTTTCCACCACTAGGCGTGTTGGTAGCGGTGTGGGATGGTTGCAGAGTGAGCACAACCTGGGAACGACGTAGTGTGCTCCAGGACGCATGAGGTGTGAGCAGTGGAAGATGTGTAATATGCAAAAGTAACGCCCGGCATCGTAAACTGTCCGCACAGCGAGTACTGAATCTCGTCTCGAGCGTTCGGATTCATGAGAGGCCAGGTGGTTGTGCAAGACGAAGGCTGGGCCGTTTTGTGTTCGTTAACCAACTAAATGCAGGATATGCATCAACATTATCATATCTCACAAGTTGAACCAAGAAATCGCTGGAACTCGAGTATATATATCTCTTCTTCCTGCCTACACCTTCATTCTCTTTTCCTCCAGATTTAAACACATTGCGAGCATCCTGAACTTTTTCGACATCACCTGAATTGCATAAAACAACCCCTCTCATTCCAAAACACACCCGATTACCTACACACCTTTCAATGTTCCCTCTGGGCTTCCTTCCTCTACATGCAACTGTATCATAATGGTAATGCTTCGGATGTAGATTCATTTCCAACTCACAGCGATGACACCAAAGGGCAGCCGCAACAGAAAGGGGAAGGCTAGGGCAAAGATGCCGACATCAGTTATAAATCTACGTTTGTCGTTGGATCGGGACCGTATACAGGGATTCATCTCGGAACTCATCCATAGACTCATAAGGATATACAATGTTGGCGGCATCAAGGATGAGAGGGCATGGGACCTCTTTTATGATATAATCTTTCTTGATCCAGTCATGACTGGCCACATTTCACAATTCCAGGTGATCTGGCCGCACCGCACGAGGAGGGTTTCACGATTTTGGGAGTGGTGGGCAGACTTCTGCTCATATTTGGGGCAAATGTTTGACAAAACCTGTGACCAAATGAACAATTGGGGGCGGGACAACCCCTGTGCCTTCGGGGATCACGTTGATTGCTCCAATCCGCAGACAACCAGCTCGGGGAAAGTTAAAAGCACCGGCGAGCATTTCTCTTGGCACGGTACCGATCATGTCAGGGTAAAGATTGAGCCCCCAAGATGCCGGCAGTACAAGCCAGTCGACTTCCTGGCCCTTAGAACACTAGATTGGGATGAAATAATCGACAAGAATGATGATGACGAGAACTGGCCCGATCCCGGAGCGGCGAGCGGTCGATGGAGCCAACCGTGCGATGGCAATGACAATGACAACACCGAGGGTGAGGAGGACATGTAGGCCGGTGAGAAAGGGACCAGGGCAGGGAAGGGAACAAAAAATGGGAAGGCGAAAGGGAAAGAGGAGGGAAAGGCAATGGAGGAAGGGAAGGGGAATTGGAAGGGAAACAGTAACGGGAAAGGTATTGTCAATAAAACCCCAGGGGGGAGATGATATCTCTCATGCTGTAGCTTTGCAGTTGCAGAAAGAAATGTATGAGGCAGACTAGGACACAGAGGGCTAACTAGAGCGAGGATATTTAGAGCCGGAAGTATCGCCCGCGGTGTCAATTTCCTCAGACGATGATATCATCTCCACGCAGGAGCCGGACAGCGAATATGAGTCAGAACATGATTCTGATGTGGATATGCGCATGGAGGATGATGTGGACGCACAGCGCGGTGTTGATTTAGATGGCGATGTGGACATGGAAAGGGACGGTGATGATCAAGAGGAGGAAGATGAAGAGAAGGAAAATGAAGAGGAGAAGAATGAGGAGGAGGAGGATGAGGATGACGAGCAGGATGAGGATGAGGAGCAGGATGACAATGAGGATGATGGCAAAGAACCTTGGACGATTGGCCAGGGGGAGATCGTAAACACATTGGCTGATGATGCAGATACCATGGTAGACGATCAGCCCATCATGTAACCTGAGCGAGGCCCGGAGATGCGCAAGCATACCACATGGCGAAAACCTCCGGCACCTGCCCCACGGATAGATTCCCTGGAGCCTCACCCATGAGCACAAACTCCGGAGACCCATCCCCTTCATGGGAAGGAGTTTTTGGGGCTTGTGACGTCGCAAAACCTCGCCCAGCAGTGCCAAATCTGCGAGAAGTTGAGGCAGCCGGAAACACCTCAGATGTGGATGTGGATCAGCAGCCGCTCAGCGAATCGCTAGGTGGTGACAGTCTCCCTGACGTCCCTCTCGCCAATGTCCCTCTCCCTGGGGCGCGCCCAGATGGCTCGGCAGGAGAGGAGTGAACAAGTCCTCTTGTTGCAGAGGAGGCGATGGTTGTTGCGTTTGGGTTAGTGTCGGGTTGTCGTCTTGTTCGTTTCTTTTGTTCTGATCTATTTCTCTCAGGCATTGATTATTATACACGTTGTGAGGTTTCTGAATTGCTCAGTGTCTATTGCCTATATGGATTTTGTATTGGTTTTACTTTATTCATAGTATTATGGGACATCGCGCATGCAGCGTGTTTGCAACTCCTGGCGTGTAAGGAACCTCCTTGAGATGGTGTTGAGGTTCAATGAATCTCTCAAGGTAGCTGAAAGTCTCGTGAGATTGCACCCACCAGGTAGCTCAGGCGGAGCACCAACTTTTGTCCTGTTCTACAGTGTATAATCTACTCCTCACGTGTCGTCGACAATGCCAGAGAAGACCCCATTCCGTTGCCCCAAATTTTCCTGCTGAAAGAAGTTCACCTCAGACAGCTGGCAACTTAAACATATCAAATTACACCATCCTGGACCCCTTCAAGTTGCACGCCAGAAGATCCTGAGTATTTGCAGCGCGCCCCGATGCGTTGAACCCGCTCAGCATCGTGAATTCAATGCAAACAAAGATTCAGTTGAAGACTTGGACGAGTTTCCCTACCTCGAACACGTTGAAAACATCTCAGACTCAGAGTCGCATCCACCGCCACCACCTCTGCTGCGGACGGAAACATACCCTGCCGCCGGCCCTCTGTTGAGTGATTACATTGCTTAGCCATGGGAATGCGACGCTCATGGTTGCTTTGAAACGAACCTACAAAACAATCCCTACTACCCGTTCGTGACGTGTGAAGAGTACAAATATATCCAGTGTGGGCTCAAGACGCAGGGCAGGAAGACGTACCATGACAACATGCTCAAGATAGAAGACACCGGGCTGCGTTGCCCAAACTTCAAAGATGAGGATGGCATCCAGAAGCTCGTGGCTGGCATGCCAGATGATCAGGCTCTCGGGGAGTGATAACTACACACTCTTGAGGATATCAGATGGAATGACAATCACCAACGTTCTAACAAATACTGGAGTCGAGACATCATCAAAAGCATGAGATTGTTGATGCGGCAACCAGCCTACCCCAAGCCTCTCATTTACTCCCCTCAGCGTTGCTTCATGGGCGATACGCCACCGAAACACCGCTATACCAGAATGCACACTGCGGACTGGTGGTGGGAGACACAGGTAAGGAGAAATACTTGAGGATAATCACATGCTAATTGACGTTAGGTCTGGGCTCAGAGTGGGGGATACACTGGTTCGCTTAATCTACATGTCCGACGGAACACATCTCTCGAATTTTGCTTGTCACAAGAAAGAGTGGCCTGTCTATATGACAATTGGCGATCTATCTTCGAAGATCCACTAGATACCCTCAACGCGCAGCATCATAAGGGTCACTCTCCTGCCGATTCAGATCAAGAACCGCAATATCCCTCAGACACTGATGGATGAGCAGTAGCACACAAACCGAGAGGTGCTGAACGTGGTACTCTGGCGGGTACTCCAGCCTCCCACATGTGAGCAATATCCCAGCGCCGGGAGCGGGTATTACAACGTTCTCTGTGCAGATGGCAACTTCAGGCATTGCACACCGGTTTAAGCAGCATGGATTGCAGATTGCCCAGAGTATAGCAACCTACATCATCTCGAGCGGCATGTCGGTTTTTGGGACGAGTGTTCAAAGAACACACTTGGAGATGATGTCCCTTCTGATGAGCAACACCCCCGGCGGGATCACAACCTATATAGAGTGTTCAGCAATGCCAACAGCAAGGCAGCTGATGCTGAACTCTCGTCACACCATGTTCACCCAGGATTCAACAAGTTTCGACATATTCTCTGTAGCGTGAGCGACCTCCTGAAGCCCGGCCTCGTCCATACAATGCAGATCGGCATGCTTGACCACCTCCAGAAGAGGATTTTCCACTTCATGAAGACGCACGAACGGCTCTACAAGGACACTGCAATCTGGTCATCCGTGCCTGCTTACCACCACCTCACACCGAAATATTAGGCATATGAGGAAGTTTCTCAATGGAATGGGAATGAGATGATGGAAATGAGCTGGTACCAGCTTGGAGTTGTAACCCAGTCTCTACGAGGCGGGGGCCCTGCTCAGTGTCCCATATTCAATCACGCAATTGTGTGCACATGTGCATTGTTAGAATTTAATATGTATGCTCGATATCAATCCCACGATGATGCAACAATGAGCTACATGGAGGACACCTTGCCTTGTGTTCACACCTTCAAAGATGTTTTATTACTCGACCGAGCCGGTAAAAAGGCGAAGGCCAAAGCCAATGCCTTGAGAACGCAACTCACGAGGAAGAGAAAGGTAGACAAGGAAACAAATTCTCAAACTTGCACACCGTTCAAGAAGCGGCGCGAAATCAATGCCAGGCGGGATTATATTAGCCACGAGATAGATGTTTCCAACGAGTCAGATGCTGACTTCAAGATTCTGAAGATTCAGTTGATGTCTCATTGGGTCAAACAGATTCGTTGATCCGGAGCCTTGCAACAGTACTCTGCCGAGAGATATGAACAAGCACATGAAATGAACATCGTGGACGGTTGGAATGCCTTCAATCACAATCTCAACTACCTGCCGCAAGAAATGACCTTTCAGCGTCGCATTCTCTGCTTTGAAATGAGAGAGCTCAATCCCCAAGCCCGCACTCAGCGTCGGGAGAACAGTGCTGCAGCCTGCATTGTCGTCTCGTTCCGGTTCTGATCTGGCTGCCCCCCTGAGCTCCCAGTCACATGCGTAACCCGAATTCATGGGACCCCAAAACCGCCGTGATGGAAAGCATCCTGACGCTATGATCAATGACTTCAGAGCATTGCTTGACATTACGCAGAATGCAACGCACCGTGTGGCGACACACTGCGGCATGCGGGAGTGTATCAGGCATAAGAGTCGTAACAAGACGTATATGCCGGATGAACAACTGCACGCAATGGATCTCTGTATTCACCATGGCATTAAGGTCCAAGTTGAGGGTTTACCAGGTGAACGCATATTTCAGATGTGTCAATGCACAGGTAGCCAGAGCTGGCGCGAAGGGGACCGCAGGAATGACTGGGTGTGGGTAAAGCAACGCCCGGGAAGGTGTTCTGGCGCACTGATTAGGCGTCTCCCGTGGAAACTGCAATGACTATTCAAAATCAACCACCTAAACGAGGATGGAGCTTTCGTTGAGGACTGGTTGGCCCTGGCCCTCACCACAACACCTGAGACCTCCGGTAAGTTGGATCCCGTCTCGCAATTTGTACAAGTCACAAAAGCACTGGCAGCCATTGCTTTGCAAGTTTTCTGTGTGGGAAACATCGTCGGCTGCACGCACGGAATTTCAGAGATAGCTACGAGTAGTAAGACAGGAGACGGAAGGAACAAGCCATGGATTGTCAATCGCCACATTGATCTGGTGACTTGGAATGATGTGTATAATTAGTAAAGAGAGAAGTGCATTTTGCGCGCAGGTAGAAGGAACGTGAGGAAGGATTTCAGCAGCATCACCCATTGAATTGCAATCCCGATGCAAGCACGTAACCAATGAACCCATTCCGACGTACACTCACAGTTGGCCACAACACCAGAGTATTCATTTAAAATAGGGGACCAACAGAGCGAGAAGAACCAGTGAAACCACGATCGGAGGGCCATGTGCAACGCGACACATGGTATTGATCCCGGGCACGGAGCAATCCGCCACCGGGGTGTCTCTGATGGCTCTGACAGAGTGCGTCCACTCTGACCCAGCCATTCCGCCCGGACGGAAATGTTTTTTGCTGGTGAGTGGCAATGCAGCGTCAACAATTTTTGGTATTGTAAGTCAGTTAGTTGGAAAGCAATTTGCTTGCTGTTATTTATAACAAACATATTGGCTGCCTTGATAGGCAGAAGAAACTGCGACTCAGTTACAGCCCCATGCTGAAAATGAGAGTCAACGGAGTGTCAATGTTTTTTGGTCTTGTAAGTAAGGTAATTGGGAAGTGATTTGCTTGCTGTTATGCATAAGCGACGTATTGGCAACCTTTATAGGCGAAAGAGAAACCAACACGGTAACAGCTCCATTCTGACATTGAAAGTCAATGGAGTGTCAATGATTTTTGGACTTGTAAGCAACTTAATTGGGAAGCGATTTGCTCACTGTTATCCATAATCAATATGTTGGCAGCCTTTATAGGCAAAAGAGGCAGCGACAGGGTAACAGCCACATTCTGACAATGAGCCTCAATAGAGTTTCAACCATTTTTGGTCTTGCAAATGACTTATTTGGGAAGTCATTTGCTTGCTGTTGTCCATAACCAACGTATGGATATCTTTCATTGGCAAAAGAGAAACCGACACGGTAACATCCCCAACCTGACAATGAGCAGCAAGGGAGCGTCAAGGATTTGTGGTCTTGTAAGTATGTTGTTCGGGACGCGATTTGCTCACTGTTACCCATAATCAATACATTGGCAGCAATTATGGGCAAAAGAGAAAGCGACATGGTCACAGCCCCATTCTGAAAATGAGCGTCAACAGAGCGTTAACGATTTTGGTGTTGCATCTTGAATAATCCATGTGCTGTGCAATGTCTGTTTCCCATAATCGAAGTACTGGCCTCCTCTATTGGCAATATGGTTAATGTCGATGTCACTACATCAAAAAATGAGCATCAACAGAGCATCAACAATCTTGGGTGTTGCATCTTGTATAATCCAAGGGCTGTGCCACGGCATTTACCCATAATCAACGTATTGGCAGCCATTGTGGGCAAAAGAGACAGCAACATTGTCACAGCTCCATTCTGAAAATGAGTGTCAACCGAGCGGCAACGATTTTGGGTGTTACATTTTGTATAATCCAATGGCTATGCTACGGCTTGGATCCATAATCGAAGTACCGGTCACCTTTATAGGGAATATGGTTCATGTTGATGTCGTTACACCCGAAAATAAACGTCAACAGAGCAATAACTGAGCATCAACAGAGTCGCAACAGTGCGTCAACAGTGCATCAACAGTGCGTCAACAGTGCGTCAACAGTGCGTCAACAGTGCGTCAACAGTGCGTCAACAGAGTATCGACAGAGCGTCAATGTAGCGCCAACTATTTTGGGTGTCGAAACTGGTTTTATTCAAAACCTATGCCACGGCTTTTATCCATAAGCAAAATATTGGCCGTCATTACTGGCAATATGGTTAATGCCGATGTTGCTGCACCTGAAAATGAGCGTCACCAGAGCGTCAATGATTTCTGGTAATGTAAGTATGGTAATTGGATAGGGATATGCTTGCTGTTATGCGTAACCAACACATTGGCAGCCTCTATCAGCAAAATAGCAAGCAACACAGTCACTTCCGCAGTCTGAAAATATGTGTCAATGGCGCCTCAACGATTTTTGGTGTTCTAAATGAGGTAATTGGTAAGTGATTTGCTTGCTGTTATCCAAAACCAACGTATTGGCAGCAATCATAGGCAAAAGAGAAAGTGACACGGTTGCGGCCCCATTCTGAAAATGACTGTCAACCTAGTGTCAACTGAGGGTCATCAATTTTGGTGATGCATATTGGGTAATGAAAGCATCACATGGATATTTGAGCTTATAATCGCACTATTGACCTCCTCCATTGTCAAAAATACAAATTATTAACGCAAAAACATGAATTCAAATATTATCGATATCGCAACCTGCAAAACATGCAAAATGTGATTCCTGGATGTCAAATAATCGATTTTGATTGAGTACTGTTATCAAATAGCAAAGGCTAGCACGTTATATGTTTATACAGATGGACCAGCTGTACAACCCGCTGAGAACCCGCCCAATTCAGACAGGGAGGGAGATTTCTATTGAACCTTACACAAATGGTCGGTTCGGGTATATTGACGACCTGGACCCGGACCCCAAGCAACGGTGCAGAACAGTTGTTAACAATACCTATTGGACATTTAGCGGTGTTGGAAATGTGCAAAGTACACTTGTTCAAAATCGAGGTGTGTCTGAAATGGGATATATGTCAAAAGGAACAGTATGTATTTCAAAATATCCTCACAGTGTAATATTCTGAAATTCTGTGAATGATCTTCAATCCAACTATCATTGCTGAGGCCAAAATGGACTTTAATGAGGGGCTTTTGCAGCGCTTCTGCTGATTGGAATGATACAAGTTTGCAGTTGTCCCGGTCATGCCTGCAATAACAATTTATACATGTTTTCATTTGCTTGCTAACTGATTGAGCCGGTTTACTGCCCTGTGTTGAGCGAAATCAATAACAGGGAATCCATTGTTCTGAGTTCCTGTGATACTTGTTATACAATTCCACAGCTTTGCTGTACACTTGTAACAATGTATCTTCCACTCCTACCACCTCCCTATGAGCCATTCCCGATTTTGTGTCAGGGGTACTTTTTGCACTGGGCTTCTGGACATCTTTATTTTGTGCATTATGTGTATGTTCAGATTGTGCTGCACTGCATACATTTTCTATGGGTAAATCATGCGATGATATGCTCAGCGATCGTTATTTAGGTGCACCAACTGACGTCATATCAAGATGGCTTGGATTGATTCCATTCTGCAGGAGGTAAAATCTCACTATGCAGTAACCCTTCATTTATTGATATTGAGTGATATTGTTAATAGTTAGCCTCCAGTTGGTTCCGGTTGAATAATTTCTCCTTGCAGAAAAAGCATTCTTTATATATAGGGCAATTGTGGACCACATTTGAGATACGGTCAGGATATGCATAGTCCTATGAATCCTGATAATGTTTCCAGAAGTGATTTTATGTGTCAAGGTTATTGGTTTGAAAGTAAGCGAAGTCAGGCTAGCATATCACTGTCACAGCCACATCGCACACCTCCAAAGAGGAGGGGGAGGGGCATATTAAGATCACGTTTGAATTAGTTTTCGTTTTAAACCAGGATATATAGATCATATCCCGCACAATAATCGTGTACATCTTCTGCTGGCAACCATCAGCAGAGAATAGAAGGTGCCTTTGGTTAACACTTCAATCTACTATAGACATTTGTTCAGTAGGTGCTACTGCTACCACCATAATCGGCCTTATACTATCTGATTGGAGCAACATGGGTGGTACGTACACTCAAGCCTTATAGCAGCTAATAATGAAGGTAGATTGTATTGACTGATTAAAGAGGTGAGGTTCATAGCGAGCTGAATGCCGGCTTAATGATTATAAAAATTTATAGGCTGGTGGAATGTTTACTTCAGTAACAATTCTTGACTGGAATATAAATCATAAGGAGAAAAACAATGTTTAGACAAGAAGCTCAATAGGATGCAATCACTGCTGCTGCTCAACTATCAAGCCTCCTATTGAATAAAGTTGAAGATAGTACATGCACAATTCATATCAAATATCCCAAGTTGTACTCACAGTAAAAATGGATGTTGTTCTTATTTGATTCCTGGTGATATCATATTATATCCCTTCTACGACCTTTACTGCCATGGAACTGTATGACAGTGAGCACCTATTCATGATCATAGCATACCAATTGAAGTATTTAACAAGAAAGGCAGGTTGAGTGTGATCCTGGATTATTTTTCTACAGTTGGTTTCATAGATCAAATGTTTTGCGAAAAACCACAGTTCGTGACACCTTACTGGGATATAAGAATCACCTCATTCAGCCAAAGGTCACTGCTACCTGCAATTCACTGAACCATACACCAATTGATTCTACATTACATCTTGCATTTATGCTAGTTTACCAACATCTTCTATTCACAGAGCTAGTGTTAGCAACAGGTCAGGGTAACCCACAAGCGGTTCAGGTTTGGACTGCAAAATCCGGTCGGTTCCGTTCCAGATCAGTCCAAAAACCCAACCAGCAGACTGTTGGCAGGCGAAAGCCGGACCCGTACCCATTGACTCCCGGGTTTTGCTGGGATTGGGTAGACCTGTCGGTTCCAATCTCTGGTTCTGCGTTTTCAGTTTCACATTTATGGTCGCATTCAGATATGCTACTGATAATCGTGAACTATTGACATTGGTACATCACCGTTTATTTTTGATGTATTGGCCGCCTTGGTGATCAAAATGAATAGACACACATGCCCTACCACATCCCGAAAATGAGCGTCAATGGAGCATCAACGATTGTTGGTTGTGAATGTTGGGAAATCTGGGGGGCAACATGTTACACACAGTCATAAAGGTACTATTCACCGCCGTTATAGCAAAAAGCGAAAGAGAAACGCTCCCTACCCTCATCTTGAAATTGATTGTCAATGTAGCATCAACGATGAATGGTCTTGCATCGTCGGTAATATGAGTGGTGCTCAATCACAAGGATCCATAAAGAAGGAGATTGCATCTTTTATAGGCAGATATGTACAGGATATTCCCGGCACATCCTCCAGGACAGTAACAACTCTTTTCGTTTATAGAGCTAGCCCAAAGTATTCTTGAGCCTTTTAGTGTACAGAAGCAGTCAAAACATTATATATATACCATAATGGCCATGTCTCGGTGTGATTCACCATGATGGAAGGCCAACAATCATTGACACTCCGTTGATGCACATTTTCGAGATGGGGCAGGGTGCGTTTCTCTGTCTCTTTTGCCTATAAAAGCAGCCAATAATTGGTTTATGGCTGTTTGTAACCTGTCGCACCCCGTATTACCCAAGATACCCAACCAACAATCGTTGATGCTCCATTCACGCACATTTTCAAGTTGGAGCATGGAGCTTTTCTCTTTCTCTTTTGCCTATAAAGTAAGCCAATAATTTGTTTATGACTGTTTGCAACCTGTTGCACCCCATATTACCCAAGATACACGACCAACAATTGTTGACACTCTGTTGACACTCATTTTCAAGATGGGGCAAGGAGGGTATTGCAATCTGTTTTGACTATATATGCAGCCTGTGATTCCTACATGACTGCGCGCAACCTATCAGCGGTGTGATTACACAGGATGCATGACCAATAATCATTGACGCTCTGTTGTTGCTAATTTTACAGATGAGGTAGGGAGCATGTCACTATCATTTTTGGCAATGAGGGTGGCCAATACTGTAATTATGTATAATCACGACCATATCAATTTTCAATTACCAGACATACATGACCTAAAATTGTTGACGCTCTGTTGACCCTCATTTTGGCACTGGTGTATCCACATTATGCAATCATTTGATTTGGCATAGTCTATCATTCACATTGTTTTGGCAGCCTTTCTATTGTTTTCATTGACTTCCTTCTTGATCACTACATTGTTCTTTAATAATACATATAGATATATAATAATAATCTATGAAATTCACGTACTTTCCGATCAATGCTCATCATCACTTGCAGGTTCGCTCAACAGGCAGCTCTGGTCTTCTAAAAAGGAAGTCAGCTGCATTGCCACACAGCAGATAGTGTACTAACAGTGGATGTTCCTTCATCAGTCAGCATATCTGGATCAAAATCTGTATCATGCTGGCTATCCTGGGCAGATGCTTCAGGAGTAGAAAATCCAGCACAGGGAAGAGATTAATGTGAATACGCATATCCGGCCGGCAAATTGACGATTTAGGAATGTTGCACTGTGGAATTGTTACCAGTTTGTGTGGGTGGCATCTGGGGCAGAGGTGGCATCGGTTCTGGAGTCGGATGTCTGCATCAGTCGGATGGAGGTGTGCCGCATCATTTGTGTCTCCATCGTGTCTGCATATTCTGTACGGTGCCATCTTGGCAAGGATGGAATCCGCCCATGTGGTTTTGCTGAAGCATAGCCAGGGGTCTTCATATTGCAGCCTTCACCTTGTTATGCCCAGGTAACTCAACACCAGGAATCTGCTCTTCTTGGACCTTGGTGTGAGGTTTGATGATTAGGAAGTGTGTTTGCTCCATTGGGGTGCACGAAAACCCGCCTTTGGCCATTTTCGCCATATTGAAGTGCACGCGCATGTTGGACTGTTCCAGTTGTACCCGACCTCCTTGCCTTGCCATAGTAGCAGACATGTTGACAACCTACAAGAAATAAGTCGCTGCTAGGGATAATGAGATTCAGCAATGACCTCAACCATATACTCTTCTGTCGCCTCCTCTATGGTGATTCATCAGCAAAATGTGTTTTAGTCACTGGGAGCCTCCAGGAGTGTCTGAGAAGATGTGGAGTGTAAACTTAGACGCGTGTATTTCAGGAGAGTGTCAGACCATAGGAGGGCATTCCGGCCGGCCTTCGGAGTGACTGGGATCTCCGATGACCGGTACAGGAGTTCCATGAGAGTGATTGTGAATAGTTTGAGAACACCTGGGTGCGCCGGGGAGAAGACTGGGAGCACCGACAATCAGCCTCGGAGCGCTGACGACAAGACTGGGAGTGCCGATCAAATGTCTCGGAGCGCCGACCAAAAGCCTGGGAGCACCGAAGAAATGCCTGGGAGCACCGACGACAAGCCTGGGAGCACCTGGGAGAGTCAGCGAGAAGCCTGGTAGCACCTCGAATCACTTTAAAACAGTCTGGGAAAAATGACATCTTTGGGAACGTTGCAGGTGCACCGGGAACTCATAGCTACTACTTATTGTTCAACGATTTTCAACACTCATGTATTCAGTTTGTATTCTCATCTATGTATCTATATAGCTACCCATCAACACACAGTATATATGGACTGGCTGCAGGCGGAGCTTGAGAGCGATATAAGGTGGGCCTGAAAATGACGATCAAGTAAACTCAGAGATACACCGCGAGTGCGTGATCGAACGAGTTTAGAGATGCACTTGGCTGCGATAATCGAGGGTATTTGGAGATACACCAGGAGGCCGTAATCGAGCGAGTTTGGAGATGCACTTGGAGGCCATGACCGCGCGAACTTGCAGTCCGTAATGGTGCAAGTTTCGTGATGCACTTGGAGGCCATATTCGAGGGGATTGGGAGATACACTTGGAGGCCATAATCAAGCGAGTTTGGAGATGTACTTGGAGCCCATGATTATGCAAACTTGGAGGCCGTAATCGTGCGAGTTTGGAGATACACTTTGGAGGCTGTGATTGAGCGTGATTGGACGAGTACGTGGAGGGGGTCGATAGATGGCGCGCCTGGTGCTCAGACTCTATTCATCAGTCAGTCGATTCGGAAATGTGGGAATATGACAAGGTGACTTTGAGCTCTCATGGCAAGCAGGCTGATGGCGGTCGGTCGTGTAGGGAGGCACGCCGGAAGCTGAATGTATATTCAGGGGTCAACTTGTAATCATGGGAACGGAGGGAAGACACCCACTGTTGGGTGTATGCTGTACTCGGTGTCTGCTGTACTCGGTGTATGCTTGTACTCGGTGTCAACTCATGATCATGGCATGGAGTTATAGAGATGGATGACATAACCTTGTGTTCTACGATGATGCTAGAGTTGTGGATGAGAAAGAGAGAGATGGGGGATCAAGATGAGAACGATGTGGAGGATAAGAGTGGATATGAGAAATCAGGGGTACAACTTGCCTCATTGGGTTGAAATGACCTCGTATCAGTGTTATTACACGCCAGATCGGGACTCGTACCTGCCGTATCAGGCAAGGTAAATAGACACGCACACAAAATTCTCTTCAGTCCCAGTTCCTCGTGATGATTTGCCCCATCTCCTCTCATCTCTCTCTTTCTCGTCTTCAACTCTACCATCACCTGAGAACACGAAGTTAAGTCATCACTGTCTATCTCTTCATTCCATGATCAAGAGTTAACACCGAGTACAGCATACACTGAGTACTGCATACACCGCATACTGCATCATCACACCATCGACTGTCTCCCGATTCCAGCCGGTCTCTCAGCTCTCAGCGGACCCTGTTGTAGTCAATTCTCTACATTCCCACAATTACGACTTAATCAATGAATAGAGTCTCAGCTTGCATCACACATACCTCCCGATCTACCGCCTCCAGATCGACCGCCTCCAGATCAATTGGCTCCTGATCAAACGCCTCCATGTACATCTCCAATCTTGATCGATAGTGGCCTCCAAGTGCATCTCTCAGTTCACTCAATCTTGGCCTCCAAGTGAATCTCCAAATTCGCTCGATCAGGCTCTCTAAGTGCATCTCTGAGTGTAGTTGATCTCGGCCTCCGAGTGCATCTCTAAACTCGCTTGATCATGGCCTCTAAGTGCATCTCTGAGTTCACTCGATCTCGACCTCCAAGTGCATCTCCAACCTCGCTTGATCACGGCCTCCAAGTGCCTCTCTGAGTTCACTAGATCTCAGTCTCCAAGTCCATCTCCAAACACGCTTGATAACGGCCTCCAAGCACATCTTTCAGGAGCGATGGTGGGTGTACAGAGATATAGGGACGGGCAACGAAGGTGGACAGCATGACGGGGTGTATATATTCGGCAGACCTCGGAATAGATACATGTCATCCAATTTCCATCTCATCTTACGATACAATGAAAATACACACTCTATCGTTCCCAACTGTTGGTCTCACTCGCTCTGTCCGAGATTTCGTGGCCCCGCGCAATTGCGTGGATCCTCAATGCCAGGTACTATCATATCTTCGCACCCAATTCCTACGCTTCTCAATGGGCGTGTCCAGGTGCTCCTCCAATTATGCTCGACTACCATCTGGGGCCAGATTGACCGTATGTCTATATATCGAGAGATTTAAATAATACATGCCATATTATGATGTAGCAAATCTTGTAAATGTAGTAAAGACAAATATGATATGACGAAATACCTTGTGGTTATGTAAGTACCACTGCTGTGAGAATACAGGCCCAAGTCTCTCGCGCCGTTGTACTGCGCAGCGGTCTTGCCTGCTCTCGAAGTCTCCCGCAGAGCTGCAGTCGATGTCTCCTGCAGATCCGTGCAGAGGTTTCCGGAGCTCCAAAATTTGACTATTCTATAATTCGAATCTCGTAGCATCCTGAATGCAACTCCGTAACTCCAGGTGCTTTCAGGAGCACCTGAGAATGCTCTTACACAGTCTGAGAGCACTTTGCTTAGCTCCAGGGGGGTCTGGGAGCATCTGGAAGTACTTCGAAGCACTGGTGAGGTCGCCCGGTGTCTTTGGGAGGATTGCGTGTTGCTTCCGGACCGATTTACATTTAGCTGTTGTTAAAGCCTGTTTCATCCACTCACGGGGATGCTTATTAGGAATTCAGTCTGCAAACATCCCAGAGCTGACAACATCATGATGTTCGATATCGCTGACTGTGCGGACAGATGCCTTCGTTGACCATGAAGGTTTCACCTTACGGGCAGCGATAAATTGGACGTGTAACTGTCTATGTACACCTGCGGTGCGTTATACCGTCAAATGGGAACTGTTTGCCAGGATATGCCTATACTTACATCATACTGCATGCTGCTTCTTATTCCTGCTGATTCCAGTCCAATGGACAATTCTGAAATGTGTGTCCTGGGACAGACGTTGAGTGCCTGCCTGGGCAGCGTTGTGGTGGACTAACGGGTGTCTGCATTCTTGCAGTGTGCCAATGTGTGACGTAATTGATGTAGCGCCCGCCACTTGGCTGTATTTAGATCCGCTCTCCCCTGGCTGGGGTGGTTGTGTATCCATGATTTGCTGGTGTGGAATAGGAGAGGAAGATGATAATGAAAAGAAGAGGGAAGTCCTGAGGATTATATAGTTAGCTTCATGTCAGAATGGAATAAGTAGCAGCCAAGATGTTCCATATACTCACGATGAATCCTGCTGAGTATGGCCGCAAGTTGCAGGGGTATCCCACCGCCCCACTATTGGAACTACATAGGTCTGATGTGGTGTGTTTGTCAACCGCGATAAATTGCGGTGTAAAACAGCACAAATTGTATGATTATTAAACATTAATAGGACATTGTACAAAGGAAAGGACGTCTGCTGATGTTTGTCTCAAAGAATCCCCGGGATATTGCACGAAACTGACACTAGCAATCAAGTCATGTTGTACGGTTAGCCTAATTATTTCCATTTTATTGCCAGTAAAAAGAGATTTCTACTTGGTTCAAGATGAGTAAACGTACCAACCTTGACATATAAGCCGCAGCTTGCCTCCATATTGTGTATATCCTGCAACATCCAACATCTCCGCCAACAACAAAGTCAACGCAAACCTCAATGCTCAATCCTCTGAAAATGAACTTTTCGCAATTTCCAGGAGGCCGATATGGCAAATCAACGATGCGGTCCACCTGACGACGTCATCAACCGAATGAAGGCAAGAGCAGTTTGGAAGCGGAGAGAGTCTGAGCCCTTGGGGCAGTTCCCAGGTTGCGATCCAAAAAGAAGCTTCTGGCTGAAAAACAAAGTGACACACACTTCTTAAACAATGAAGAGAAAGAAAAATGGATTGAGGATTATGTTGACACAGTCCGCTGGGTCAATAAAGCGAGTAGAAGACGCAGAGGCAGCGGTCCAGCAAGAGCAGGATGATAGAAGGATAGCTGAATACAACGGATTGACGAACAGAGAGCCCAAAAAGTCTTGTCAGGAGATGATCGTTGCTATTGGAGACAGTCTGAGTGATTTTGAAAGTTCCAATGATGGTGAAGATGGGGATGATGAGGATGATGAAGTGACACAGCAGGGCCAGCTGAGCGAAGATGAGGAACCCGGCTGGGTGATGGGCACAATCACCAAAAGGGGGCAGCTGCGCATGGAGAGGTTCCGTCAGCAGCAGATGATGCTTGATGAATTGACCCAACGGGGATGGGAGGACCCAGCCGATTAGTTCCATGAAAGAAATGAGAAGTAAGGCACATCTGCATCGGGGGTTCCTGCAGTCATTCAACCACCAACGGATGATGATGCAGCGGTACCTACACTGACAAAGATTGGAGAGCTTATGAGGTGCCTTGAAATTGTCCCTGGAATATCGCAAATGCCGCAAGGTCCATCTCAACCAGGAAGTAGTCATGAGAGGCTAGGTTCTGGGAAGCCGCCTTTGAAAATGAGTATATCCGGTCTTGTGCCGCCATGAAGCCTGATTCATCACTCATTTCGAACGTGAAACCTGTTGAACTCGTAAGCTTCTACCCCTGTGTATAGCCTTCGTGAATGATCACAATATAGCAATCGGATTCGGATAAAGACATGATGACGGCTTCTTCTTCCGCACAGCAGAAGAGAGGCAAATTGGTATTGTTGACATTATATCTCAGAGGAAAGAAATATGTGTCCCAATTTCGGTATATGTCAGTTTTCATTCGATTTTAATGAACAAATTGTGAGACATGATGATTCGTCTATGCATGTGCAAGGGTTAAACGCACCATCCGAAGGTTCTGCAATCTGAATCAGGCTGTAAGATAGCCAAAATGTTAGATTTCTGTTTGCAGGTTACTGTGAAGTGAGAATGCCACACCTAAATTAGTGACAAAATATACAAACAAAATATAAGTGAGTGATGTCATATGAGTCATAGCAGGAGCGGTCCTTGCCCAATACAACTATGTTTGAATGACGAACGTTATTCTGCATTCACCCATGCATTCAACTGCATAACTCTCCACACAGACCTGGTGCACATGGTTGAGATAATGGAAATTGCGTATAGTACATCATAAAAATTGAGCAGAAGGAGCTGGATGAGGTAAGGTGAGGAAGTCGAGCTATATTTACCAAAAACTAATGAAATGATATACATGCCGTGAATGGCTGGCCGAAAGCGCAGGAATGCACTAGGGTCACATCGTTTCTCACTCAGATAACGTGGATAGAGATTGGGCAGAAATTGATTGGCAACAATGCTCCTGGATGCAAACGATGATATTCAGAGACACATGGTTGGTTGTCAATAATGAGTATACGATTCATTGCATACAGTTTGTCAGTGTATGAAGGCTGGTTCGATGTGATTGATGTCAGCGTCAACAGACCGTGAATGAATTTTAGTCTTCCACACTTGGCAATGAAAGGGCTGCATTGTCAGAATGTGTATTTATTAGTCAGCGTTATAGCGAAAAAGGCAAACGACACACCCCTTCCCCCATCCTAAAAATGAGCATCAACGGAGCATTAACAACTTTTGTCTTTGCATCACACAAAATTGAATGCCTGTGTGGCGACATCAACCCACAATGGGACTATCGGCCGTGTATCGAAGCGAAACTGGTTGTGACAACATTGCCGCAATGTCAGAAATATGCAGGTTAACGGAGCATTAACGAATTTTGACCTGGCATCTTCGGAAATCAGCACACTGTGCAACCACATCATTCAATGATCCAACTATCGGCCTCCTTTATAGGCAAAAATGCTTGGGACACAATCATAACTATGTCCTGAGATGAGTGTCAATGGGGCGTCAACGGAGAGTCCACGATATCAGATCTTGCATCTTGGATCATCTAAAGGCAATGGATCGCAGCTTACCCACAATCAACCAATCCGCAGCCTGTATGGGCAATGATACTAATGACCATATCATGTCCTCCTCTTTCAATTGAGCACCCACAGAGTGTCAACAATATTTGTGGAGGCTCAGTCAGCTACACGGCAATGAAGTGCATTGGGCAGTTCCCAAATTGAGTTTCACATGGTCAGTCTTTTCAATATGTCCTTGTATACAACTTAACAAATATGCGTGCAATGTCTCACAGATCTGATTGTTTTGCTTGTAGCTTTACAGTCTTTATTTAAGAACCCGCATTCTGCTGTACCATACCATTACTTTCGGCAGTCGCTCAAGTAGGATTACCAAGGTTTCTCATTCTTACCTGCATGTCGGATTCAAAAACTTCAAATACCTCAATGCTAGAGGTTATGATCCCTTCCAAAAATGACCAAGTCTTTATTTGTGATTTGAGAGACCTTGCTTTAGAAATAGTCTTCGACACTTGGTGGGCTTCAATGAATGTAGGCCCCAAACGTCATATTGCTTGGAATAATTCTCGACATGCGTCTTCATGGCGATTTTATTTGAACTGTGGAATTGAGTGGCCTGGCAGCCCTAGAATCAGATGTATCCTTTGTCATCTAGTTCTTCGCCATCCATCAGAATATCGTACCAGCTGAATGGGGAAACACTTGCTGGCGAAAGCCTGCATTGCAAAGTAAAACAAATTGATAGAGTCGGAAGTTACTGAATTGAATAATTCGATGGTTGAGGACACAGCTTTGGCCATCCTGACTAGGCAAGGAAGTCAAGGAATGATAAAAGGAAGTTCGAAGAGAACATCAATATCTGACATCCATGTTGGTCGTTATTGACCGAAATGACAGACAACACGCTCTAAACTGGCTCCTAAGGACTATGAAACATTGGAATTTCACCCAGACACATGGAATTAGTACCTCCGGTTAGGATTCCTTTCGGCTCATAATCCATTGAATGCTGTATCAAATCTCGTGCTAGGACAGTCATATTAAGCATCCCAAAGTAATCTAGCAGTGACTTACGCCACTACTCTTAGCAACATTTGCCGCAGGGAATATGCACTGACTGTGGATGCAATCAAGAAGCAATTGCCATGACAAAATGTTGTTAGTTCAGCTATGGATGGATTGGACATCGACGAACAAACACGCCATAACTTTGGTCATAGCTTACTATCTTGATCGATATTGGGCATTGCATGAAGTACAACCGACTTTCGATGAGGTCGATCACCCTTTCATTTCCTTTTTCAAATGCTCTTTACAGACGCTAGGTCAAGGGCCAACACACTGCAGAAAGGTCAGTCGTACATTTGAAAGACGTGCTTGATTGTTGTGAACTTACCGACTGCCATTTGCTTGGAAGTACCAAGATAATTCCTCCTTAAATTACCTGATGACACGCGAACTGCAATCAACACTTGAGGCCTCTGCAATCGAGTGGCCTGCATTGAGAAATCCCATACTAGGCCTGCCACATGTCATAGAGCGGGCTGTGGGTGCATCCAGGAGCAGTCAGGGTGTAAAAGGCTGCACTGGGTCTTGGGAAGCTCATGAGCGCGCTCAGGAATTTGGAGACAATGAAAGCATAAACATTGGAAAGAGTCAAAGACTTCCAAAAGAGGGCAACGCTAGAATGAATAAGGTGTCGGCCATGAGACGAGGTTTAGCAAAGACAATTGACAAAGTACGTATTTCAACACATATTGAAAGTCCTGAAACTGACTTTCATATAGCAGTGAATGTTTGCTGTATTGATTACGGTGACACCTGGTTGTCAAAACGAGTTCATTGACTGTCAAACCGCCTAAGTCCACATCGGAGTGCTACCTACTGTTGATGTGAAGACACGTTGGAACTCGACACTGGAGTTGCTTGAGTGACCCTACCGATAGCGAGAATTATCCAGGGAGTGGCTCCAGAATCCAGATTACAGCGAGCACCGGCCACTCTTCACAAGACAGGATGAATGGATCACTGTTACGGACGTCATGGAAGTTTTGAGGCCATTCCATCATTGGACCCTGAGGTTGTTGAAGAGGTATACAGTCACATTGCATCATGTTATCAGAATGTACATTGAAATGTTCGATCATATGGATGGCAATATGCGAGCTTTGGCTAAGAAGAAGACTCAATGGAAGGTGGACTTGTTCATCGCTTTGAAGTTAGCTCGACAGAAGCTGTCCAAATATCGTGCTGAAGTGACTCCAATGATTGGTATGCATCTCATGTCTGCCCAGATCCTCGATCCTTTCCGGATGTTGCGATCGTTTTGGAAGTGGGACAGGGGAATGGATATGAATCCGGAGGATAAGACATCCTATACTACCCAATTCAAGGACGCCTGTCTGAAGTATGTTAAGAATGAAGAGTGTGGCAAATATCAACGTGAGTGGGTCAATAAACCCAAAAATGTGCTGAGTGAAATCTTCTACAATCTGCAATGGCTTCAGGATCCGGTCGAAGATCCTTTGATCCATACCATTTGTCCAGCGATGATGATGAATATTTGACGCCTAACAATGTGGTGGAAACGACACCCAGATGAAGTGATCACACAGTACGCTTATTGACTGCCTCCAGGCTCTATTTGAATTCACTGCCTCAAGCACCAAGGAACTGGGGGCAAACAGATCCAAATCTCAATGATCACCACTCCGACCCAATGGAGATTGGCAGCACATTTTGGACACCGGACAAAACTGAATGGTTGCGCCACCAAGAAGAAATGCACTGAAAGTATGCTGATCTCTCCAATGTGACGCCCGACATATTCTGTATCATACCACATGGTGGCAGCGTGGAGTCCAGTTTTACACTTGGGAGAGATGTGATCAGCTGGAGGCATTCAAAATCCACAGGCGAGACCCTTCACGAAACAGTCGTTGAAAGGCAGTTTCCTCGAGCCAATTACGGGATTTTGGCAGGCAATGACCCAGAATTGAATACAACAAACAAAGAAAACGACTTGGAAATGAAGAAAGAGGCAGATGATGGGGAATAGCACAGAATGGCCAAGGTCTACAACCATTTGGAGATGTGGCAGGGCTGCCAAAACCTACATGCTACAAAGAGGGAATCTCGTGCTCAAAACAAACAGATGACAGCTGTAGGATACATTTCGGAGAAGGAAGCCATCATCAAACATCAGCAACAACTCTAGTTTCCGTCAGAAATACCCGCATGTTCCGGATGGCTCTGACGGCTCTGACGGAACCTCCTACTCTCCGACGGAGAATTACACACTTCCCCTCGCCCAGGCAATGGGTCACATTGCATACATACCTCCTTTACTGATCAGCGAAATGTATTTTGGTCACTGGGAGTGTCTGAGAGTTGTCAGACCAGAATCACAGGGTGGTCAAATTGCAGAGTATACTGGACTGATGGAGTGGCCTTCAGGTGCACCTGGGAGCGCCTGCAAGCACGTTGAATCACTGTAGAGCTGTCTGGGAACAACATCTTCTTTGGGAGTGCTGCTGGTGCGCCTGAAAATTATAGCTACTACTTATCGTTCAACGATTTTCAAAACTTATGCATTGAGTGTGGATTCTCATCTATGTTTCTATGTATCTATATAGCTACCTATCTACACACGGTATATCTGGACTGGCAGCACACGGTGATTGAGAGCAATTCGAGGTGCGCCTGAAGATTATGATCGAGTGAACGCAGAGATACACCCCGAGGCTGTGATTGAGCAAGTTTGGAGATGCAATTGTAGACTGAGATTGAGTGAATTCAGAGATGCACTGGGAGGCCGTGAGCGAGTTTGGAGATGCAATTGGAGACCAAGATTGAGTGAACTGAGAGATGCACTGGGAGGCTGTGATCAAGCGAATTTGGAGATGCAATTGGAGACAGAGATTGACTGAACTCAGAGATGCACTGGGAGGCCGTGATCGAGCGTGTTTGGACATGCAGTTGGAGGCCGAGATTGAGTGAACTCAGAGATGCACTGTGAGCTGTGATTGAGCGAGTTTGGAGATGCACTTGCAGCAGGCTATGATCCAGGGAGATTAGAGGAGTACTTGGAGGTGGTCGATCTAGAGGCGGTCGATGGGAGGCGCACCAGGTGCTGAGACTCTATTCATCTGGTAGTTAACTCTAGACCGTGGGAATGTGACGACGTGCATTTACCTTTGCAGCTTTTATGGAGAACTGGCTGGTGGCAGTCGATGTGTAGGGAGGTATGCCAGAAGCTGAAGCTACATTCAGGGGTCAACTCGAAATCGAGAGAATGAAGGCACAAACCATCTTAAGTCTATGCTGTACTCAGTGTATGCTGCACGCAGCGTATGCCGCACTCGGTATTAACTCATAATGATGGCATGGAGAGATAGAGGGGGATGACTTAACTTGGTGTTCTTGCAATGATGGTAGAGTTGTGGACGAGAATGAGAGAGATAGGGGATGAAGATGTGAAAGATATGGAGGATATGAGGGGACCTGAGAAATCAGGGGAACGACTTGCCTGATTGGGTTTAGAAGACCTCGTAACAGTGTGACTACTCGCCAAATCGGGACTTGTACTTGCCGTATCAGGGATTGGCAATTGACTCGCACACGAAATTCCCCAAGTCCCAGTTTCTCATGAAGATTTCACCCATCTCCTCTGATCTCTCTCTTTCTTGTGCTGAACTCTACTATCGCCTAAGAACATGAAGTTAAGTCATCCCTCTCTATCTCTCCGTGCCATAATCATGAGTTAACACCGAGTACAGTATACACCCAGTACAGCATCATCCCGACATCGACAGTCTCCCGCTCCCATCCCGTTTCCCGCTCCCAGCTAGTTTCCCACTCCCAGCCAGTTTCCCATCTCTCGGCAGATGTTGTTGTACTCAACTCTTTATATTCCCACACTTACAAATGAACGAATGAATAGAGTATCAGCTGCCATCGTGCCTCCCTTCGAATCGACAGCTTCCAAGTACTCCTCCAATCTCACTCGATCATAGCCTGCGAGTGCATCTTCAAACTCGCTCAATCATGGCCTCCCAGTGCTTCTCTGAGTTCACTCAATCTCGGTCTCCAATTGCATCTCCAACCTCGCTCAATCACGGCCTCAAAGTGCATCTCCAAACGCGCTCGTTCACGGCCTCCCAGTGCATCTCCTATCTGGCTCTTTCTCGGCCTCAAAGTGCATCTCTGAGTTCACTCGATCCCGGCCTCCAAGGGCATCTCCAAACTCGCTCAATCACGCCCTCGGAGCGTATCACCGAGTTCACTCGATCCTGGCCTTCAAGTACCTCTCTGAGTTCACTCGATTACGGCCTCCAAGTGCAACGCTCAACTTGCTCGATCACGGCCACCAACTACATCGTTAATGAGCGAAGGCAGGTGTACGGAGATATAGGGGTAACGGAGGTGGACTGAGCGACGGGGAGTACATATTTGGGATACCCCCGTGTAGATAGACATCTTCTCATTTTCATCTCATCTGGATCGACGCAATTGTGTGGATTCTCACGGCCGGGTAGTATCATATCTTCTCACTTTCTCCCTAGGCTGCTCGAGCTAGAACCATTCAGTCTCACGAATTCCATTTGTGCTCTCAATGGGCGTCTCCAGATGCTCCTCCGATTATGCATGACTACCATCTGTGGCCAGATTGACCGTATGTATATATTTAGCAATAGTTACATAATGCATGCCATATTATTAGGTAGCGAATCATGTGATTGTAACAAAGACGAATATGATAGACGGAATGCCTTGTGCTTATGGAACACTGCGTGTGGCTTCCGGACCGATATGCATTTTGCTGATGTACTCAATGACCCCATTCCGACGCATGGTCGCAGTTGGCCACAACGCCACAATGTTCCTCTACAATAGGATACCGACAGACTGGGAAGAAACGGTGAAACTGCTTTCGAAGGGCGGTATGCAATGCGACGCGTCATACTGGTGCCGGGCACGGAGTAGTCTGCCACCGGGGTGTCTCTGACGGCTCTGATGGAGCGCCTCCACTCTGACGCAGCCACTCCGCCCACACGGAAATGTTTTTTGCTGATGAAGTATGCTGGTCACCTTTATAACATGATGCAGCGGCCGCATTGAAACTGTCAGAAATATCACCTTTGCCACCCGCTATATCTGCAAAGGACCTCCCTGCAGGGGGAACTCAAATATTCAATATGTACCGAAACCGAAGTCTCAACCGTCATCCAGTCAAAATTGATGAGGATAGCCCACCAGAGAGAATTTTAGACACTGGAGATTGGCTAAACTCGAATGGTGAATTGGGTAATCCAAATGACACCGATCACGATAGGGTGGCAGATGTAGAATCTGATATAGAGCAGGGCAATGTTATCGAATAATCTGGAATGCCCAGAGCAGGGGGATGTGAGTGCCACACCAAATGTCCCCAGAAAGATTCGGCCACCATGCAAGTCAAAGAGAGAGGCTGAAATGGTGTTTGTGATGGTGAATGCAATAGACACAAGAAGGAATACAGGAGTGAAGAACAAGTAGGACAGAATATGTCAATGTTTCACCAACTTCTTCATGTAGCTTGACTAAGTGTTTCAGTTGGAGATATATTATGGGCGAATGGTACGTAGTAGCTTGTGAATATCAGATGATAAATAGATGTCTAGCAGGTGCAATGAATCTTTTGGCAAGATATATAAATTTTAGTCATGTGAGAGCGAACAGTGCAAGAATGATACTAAGCTCGGCTTTGCCAAAGGGCAGAGTCTCAATCTGACAAAAACACAACCAATGATTACCAATCATGCTGAAAACAATTATTGACGGCTGCAGATGTTGATTGGGGAATACATTACAATGAGCGTCAACCGAGAGTCCACAATTTGTGGTCTTGTAAGTATGCTACTTGAACAGCAATCCGGTCTCTGTTATGCATCACCAATGTATTCGGAGGTTTCCTAGGCAAAAGAGACAGCAACACGGTCACCGCCCCATTCTGAGAATGAGCATCACTGCAGCGTCAACACTTTGTGGTCTTGTAAGTATGGTCATTGAATATTGATCTGGATGCTGTTTTCCATAACTGACGTATTGGTTGCTTTTGGAGGCAAAAGAGACAGTAACACAGTCACCATCGCATTCTGAGAATGAGCGTCAACAGAGAGTCAACAATTTGTGTTCTTGTATGTATGGTCATTGAACAGTGATGTGGTCACTGTTATGCATAAATGACGTATTGGCAGCATATATTGGCATAAGAGACAGCAACACGCTCACCGCCCCACTCTGAAAATGATTGTCGATGGAGTGTCAACAATTGGTAGCCATGTATCTTGGGTCATATATGTTCCGATTGGTTGCAGACATCCATTTAGGAGATATTGGCAGCCTCTAGGGTCAAAAACAACAGCAACATGCTCCCTGCTGGATACTGAAAATGAGCATCAACGCAGCGTCAACAGTTGTAGGTTTTGCATAATTCATAATCAAGGCATCGCGCCGATCTTCGCGCACATAACTGAATTAATGACCGCCTTCATCAGCAAAAACCCAATATATGAAATGTAACACATGGATTCTGAATTGATGGATATTGCAAACTGCAAAACATCGAAAAATGTATTATTGGTCGGTGAAAACACAATTTTGGTAAGACACTACTGACAAACAGCAAAAACAATAGCCATGTATGAATATATAAATCAACCCGCAGGTCGACCCACTGACAGCCCACCCAATTGGGCCATTCTTAAATATTACCATTGAACTCTAACAGAGTTGAAGGTTCGGGTTTTCTATGACCCGGACCACAGTTTCACAAATGTCTCAGTTCGGAACCGAACCCGGATCTGAAGTGATGGTCTGGAACCGTTGCTAACACTACACAGAGCATGTCAATAAATACATCTCTACTGATAATACAGAACATGGCTCTATCAGGTACCCTATTTGGCATACAATAACCCCCTGCTGACAATTTAGAATCATCAGATAGTAGTTCTCAAACTCCCACTAGTAAAGATAGTCTATTTGGAAACACAGCAATTAATTTCATTTGCCATATGAGTTTAGTTACTCCCATTCACAACAGCCATTTGTAGGTGATCCATGGTTATACCACCACTCTCTACAGAACATGACACCTTGTGCACAACTGAGCACCAGTGCATGCCGAGGATTTCGTAGTTCTGGGCAACTGGGGCCAGATAATAACTTCAACAAAGATGGTTGTGGTGGGTTCCAAATGTTCCGTACATTGTAGTTTCCAGGACAAGGTCCATTATCTCCAGCTGCATCTCGATTGCCCCAAGCACCACTGCAACACAGTCCAGTCATTCAGTTGATATCATCTAGCTCTTCTTCACTAGGAACCGTTTGTGGCACTCCTGGCAGATTCGCTTTTAGCTTCCGAACAAAATGAATCCAGCAGATTGTAGTACTATGGATAATGGATGTCACAGGCATGTGTACTTGCCTCCATTACTGGAGCTTTTCTACAATGCACATGATGCAGATTATGAGAGTGATAATTTGGCAGACATGGGTGGTGCAGAAGGTTAAGACCCAATTAGCCAGAGGCAAACCAAATTCTGGTTGAAGCAATTTGAAACATAGATGGGGCAGCTCAAATGAAATGTATTCAACAAGTGCAAGAATGTATTGGTGGCTTGGATTCTGGAGAACAGGCATCAGGGTATACTCTGCCAGCAGAACTGGTTGAATCAGCTTCAAGACAGACCCCTAGATTGCGTGATGGTGGATGCAGATTGTATGACGATATTTGAGAACATGGTACTTTCGAAAAGAATTTACAATGCTGAATGCATTCAGCAGCAGTATATCAACGTGTTTTTGAAGAACTGAATAGGTCATGTGCAGAAGGTGAGTGAAAGGGGAAGGCAAGCCAACCAGCAACCAGGAATGGATTGGGGAAAGCATGCTGGCGAAAACACCAGCAGTAGCCTCCCAGAGATGTCCAATTGAACATTAACTGTTGTGATTTACTGGGTGATGAATCGCAATGATAGGCTGATATCTCCCAAATAACTTTGAGCTTCGGACAGTGATCTGAGGCACTGGTAAGAGTTGACTGAGTTCATTACTCACAATGGAGGCCTAATTGAGCCATCCATTGCCACATCAATATTGAAGTGCATCTTGCAGTACAATGAACTGCATCAAGATGGTTATACAATGTCCATAGGCTGGCTAATCATAAAAGACTAGACATATGGGTAGATTTCTTACTACTGTTGCCATTCAAATACTGTCAAGTTCAAACTGCAACACAATTTGAAAATGTTTTCTGTACAAATGACATCAGCAAAATGTATTTTAGTCACTGGGAGCCTCTAGGAGTGTGTGAGAGTACGCAGAGGGTAAACATAGAAGAGTGAATTGTACGAGCGAATGAGACTCTAGAAGGGCATTCCGGCTGGCTTTCAGGGTGGCTTGAGTCTCTGAATACTTTTAGGGGAGAGTCATGTGAGTTGTTGTGATAACATTTAGAAGCATGTCAGAGTACTAGAGAGACCTTGGGGAGCACCTGGGATTGTAGCCCAATGAATGCATGAATACCATACAAACTCTGAGAAATATATAGGCTTTTATGGATATTATTTCAGAGGACTGCCGGTGTTATCTGAGGCTCTCCAAATTTATACAAGCAATAGGGCAACTTTCCACAGCAAATATGATGCATGGATTATTGTTCATTATCAATTTCTAAATCATACTATACTACATAACATCTCACTCAACATTCTATTCTTTGCATTACAACAATATGGAATCTAAGACAATGGCCAGTTACTAAAACATCAAACTAGATACACTGAAACAACAACCCAACTCAGCAATGAAATGATATCAATCAGACATGGAGTAAATGTCATCAAATCAATCTCCCATCACATCAGGGCCGACACGAGTGGGAATACACAATTCATCAATGGCACACAGACGCTGGAGGTGCTCCATGTATGACCGAGTGATTTGGGTCTGGCGAGTTGGTGACATTGAATTATAATGTCAATTGGCTCGATTTGTGATATCTAGCCAAGGTAGGATTGAGATGTTAGCTAGCTGTAAATCAGAATGGAGTTTGGAAGGCAATATGATGTATTCCAGTGAAAGGAGGAGAGCCACCAGCATATGGGGAGAAACAAAGATGGCTGGTGCAGGGTAGCCAAGGGGATAACAGAAGGTGAAAGAGGAGACCAGAATGAAATAGAGGGGTGTGAATGCAGACCAAGGTGTGCCAAAGGCAATTGAGAGGTTTCTTTGCAGCTGACAAAAATGCATGAAAGGCGAGGAGTGCCAACATTGGATGAAGAGTGTCGAATGAAATGGAGGTGCATCTAATCGAGGTGTGTGTGCACCAATGGGGATTGAGAAGCGCCCAACCTACAGTTGGAGCATGGAAAGCAAGGGGATTGGAATGTGGAATGAAATGTAGCAGGTATAATTCTGGCTGAGGAGTGCTGATGGGGATTGAAGAGTGCCTATCACAGTTGGGAAGCACCATGGGGGTATGAAGTAGCCCACTAATGTGTAATTGATGACAGCAGCGGATTCTGCAGTAATAAAATCAATCACTGGGGAAGGGCAAAATTCGCTTCTATGTTGATCTTGAGAAAACATCAATGTAACTTCTCTTTCAGTGGCAGCTTCAGGCAGTAAACAGTGAATGGCTGTGGCCGCAAACACTGAAGTCTGCACATCTAGAGGTTGAGTCATAACAGATGTGGTATACTGGCCCCGAAAGCTATTAGTGGCAAAGAAGAATTGATGGTAATTGAATTCAGAACTTCCATTGCGGTGAACCACAATTTCTTAATATCCACAGCCTTTGAGAGCTAAGCTCTGCCAGACAGCAACTCATTAACCCGGATTCGAGGCACCATCTGTGAGCCTACATCCAGCTGGCACCTACAGATAACTATTCGACGAGTGTCAGCTGCCAATTGCATTGGTAGTGGTAATAACAGTTACCAACCGTCTCTTCGGGGCTAGGTCTTGGTTGTACCTGAACATTTGCCAGAGTGGAGTTCCGGGCTGTCAATAGGGCAGAACCATGAATTCGCGTACGGTTTGAGGTAAATCTCCCAACCCCTCTCTATTGGGCGGGTTGTCAGTGGGTTGCCCAGCAGGTCCATCTCTAGATTCATATAATGCTCCTGCTTTTGCAGTTTGATAATAGTATGTTACCAAAATCACATCTTCAGCTGCCAATAAGCTCTTTTTGAGTGATTTGCAGTTTACCATATCGATTATTTTGGAATCTGCGTGTTCCCTATTATATGTATTATTTTTGCCTATATAGGCGGTCAATGGGTCTGTTATGAGCTCATATGTCCGGGCAATGCCTTGAATACCCAATACACAAAACTACAAATTGCTGACACTCTGTTGATGCTCAGTTCCATGCTGGGGTAATGTATATGTCATGCACTGTTTCGATTGACAAGGCCGCCATTCCATCGTATGTGAATCATTTCCACAAAGCGACACAGGGATTAGCGAAGATGGAAAACCAAATATCATTCACACTAGATTGATGCTGATTTTCAAGATGGGGCAGAGAGCGTGTCGCTATTGTTTTGACCCCTAAAGGCAGCCAATATGTCATTTATGGATGTTTGAAACCAATTACCAGTTAGATTACCCAAGATGCAAAACCAAAAATCATTGACACTGCATGGATGCGAATTTTCAGGATGGGGTAGGGAGCATGTCGCTATTGTTTTTGCCTCTGAAGGCGGCCACCACCTTGTTTATGGATTTTTGCAACTAATCGCCAGTTATATCACCGAGATGAACCACCCAAAATCATTGACGCTCCGTTGATGTTCATTTTCAGGATGGGGCAGGGTGCCTGTCGCTATTGTCTGTGCCTCAGAATGCAGCCTATACTTCATTCATGGATGTTTTCAACCAACCACCATGTAGGTTACACATAGTGTTAGCAACGGGTCCGGGTAACCCGCCACCGGTCCGGGTTTGGACCGTAAAAACGTGTCGGTTCGGTTCCAGACCCGGCCAAAAACCCGACCCGCAGCTTCTTGGCGGGCCAAACCCTGACCCGTACCCGTCAACCCGCGGGTTTCGCCGGGTTTGGCTAGACCCGTCGGTTCCAATCTCCGGTTCCGCGTTTCGGGTTTCACATTTATGGTCGCATTCAGATATGCTACTGTTGATCGTAAAAT
>Ga0307512_10000267_pt1 | contig 74698 bp, 72 predicted proteins | sample 14_EM_MG_FD_200267 | JGI IMG/M metagenome (GOLD analysis project Ga0307512, IMG submission 200267) | Populus trichocarpa ectomycorrhiza microbial communities from riparian zone in the Pacific Northwest, United States - 14_EM | ecosystem: Host-associated > Plants > Roots > Unclassified | place... | reverse complement strand
TTCAACGTCTGGGGCCCCCCCCCCCCCCCCCTCTGTCTGTCTCTCTCATGCGCGCATTTCGCCCAGCACCACCACCCCCCTCTCAGGAGTGTTCGAGAACACCCTCGTGGGCGCAACCACCACTCTAGCACGTGTTACTGTAATGGTTTGCATGGCTGTTCTAGTCCTTTTCATCAACAACACACACCCCCTGTCGCCGCACTGTTTCCCCCCCAGCCAACGGTGTATGTAGTTCCCACTACGGCGCCTTTACACACACGCCTGGCCTCACCGAGATAAGCGCTGTCGACGCGTGTAAATCTGAATTCTGATCGCTGGCCCCTCTCGATGGATGGGCCAGAACCTTTGCTTTGCTATTCACCATTTATAGTACCTACCAACAGCCGCTATTCTTGCCAGTGTCTTTCGGTGACCCGTAGCGCTTCGATCAATAAAATGGTTCCGTGTGTCAATAACGAATGTTTTACAAATAGTCGACCGACACGCTGGAACTAGTACAATAACGACGAGGACAGACGTATACAAAAAATAATCTGAGATCGCGTTTCACGTCGTTGGATGTCTGCACGGGGAAATTCGTGTGAGAACGCGAGACCGCCATTGACTATTTTCAGCATTTGGTAAATCAATGCGAAGCGACTCAAGCAGCCATCAGATGCATCAGCCATCGAGTAAATCACCACCAAAGCCGTCGATCGGTATGATTCGGAAACGGCTTGCCCATGACCCTTCTGCGAACTCGCGCACCCACGTTCGGCTGAGTCCGGACTCCCACGCGTACAACTCGATGCGCCATCCCTTCTTGAGCGCAGTGCGCACACAACCGCGGAACCCTTCCTCGTTGAACTGGCTGACGTTCCCGTCCCCCGTCGCGAGGACGATCGTCGATCCAGGCGGCGGCACATCCACGGTCGAGACCGCCTGCAGCAGCTTGAGCTGCAACAGTTCGTCGACGCCTTGTTCGCGGTAGCGCATGCGACCACTGACGTGCGCTAAAGATACCTGCGCTGCGCGCGGATGATTCGCAGGGGCAGAGGGTGCACTGCCGCTGGACGTCCCTGGCTCGGACGAGTCGGTTGCCAACGCGATGCCGGATGACGACCGGCGGGCGTACTCCTTTGCGGCGTTCACGCTGCCGCTGCCGCCACTGCCACTGCCACCGCTGCTACGCCCTCGGGAGTGACGGTGGCGCTGGGTTGAAACCCTGTCCGGGCCATTGCCGGTATCGGGGACACGTGCGTATACATGGACTTCATATCCGAGTTGGGTGGCAGGTTCCACTGGCTGATACAAGGGCGAAGAAGCGACCAGCACGCGTCGCGTGACGGACCTTCCCCGTTCCAGGATAAGCGTGAGCGCGGCGTGGGACATCCATCTGACCTTGGTGCTGATGAGGTGGTGTGGGTGTCTCCGCAAATAGGTCAGGAATCCGATGAGAATGTTGGAGCTGCGGGGAAGAAGGAAGGGTCATGAGCCTCGAGGTCGAAAGAATTCTGGAAAAGACCCGGACGTACTAGTCGATGAAGACGTGGACGAGTGGTTGTCCGGGCCTCGGAGGTGGTCCCCGTGGATCAATAAAGTCGGGTGTGGAAGACTGCAGCGACTCGTTCGAAAGGACGCCCGCGAGGAGCTCCGCCTCTGCGGCGAACAGAAATTTGAGTTTGATCGCGAGTGCTCGCAGACGGACGACGCGCGGGTCGAGCGGACCGGGGCGGAAATTTGGCGTCGATTTGCTGTGGCTCAGTCGAGGACGGGCATCTGCGGAGGCGGAACGGACGCTATTGCGACGACGCGCTTTACGGCGCGGAGAACCAGGCGTGGACCTGAATCGGATAGCAGCTTCAGAGGAAGAGATGTCAGGTGAAGAGAGATCAGATGGATCTTCTTCGCCCTCCAACGGATCGCTATGAGGCTGATGGTCATCTCCGGCAGCGCCCGAGGACTCGCGGACGAGTATGGTCGGGGCGATGGATCTCGCTTTCCTGTTACGACGTTTGCGACGTGGGGTCAGCTGTTGTTGTTCTTTGTAGTGGTGGTTGTGGTGGGGGTGGTGGTGATGATGCGGGAGTTGTTGTTGACGGCGCGAAGAGGGATCGTCGGAAGTCGAGCTGTTTCCCCGCTGCTGCCAGGAATTGTCACGAGGGGCCGTCAGTTTGGCGCGTTCGGCCGCGATGAACTGAAGTGCTTCGTCGAGCCAACCTAACGAGGGCTGCTCTTCGTCCGCATTGTTGGCATCCTCATAATCACCACTATCTACCTCCTGGTCGATCATTATTTCTCCTTCCGTAGTATCGGACGAGGGAGGCTCGGAAGGCGGGGGCGATTGTGATGCCACGGATAGCCGCGTCGTCGCAGTGTACGAAGAAGCCATGGACAAATAGGACGCGATGGGCTGCTGGGCCCATACCGTCGAACCCCTATTATTATAAAGATCAGATTCGGACTCTGCGGGCGAGTGTGTCAATGTGGTCGTCGTAGCCGTCGTGGTGGTGGTGGTGGTGGTGGCTACGGCATGAGCGTGGTGAGGGATGAAGTTTCGCGGCTGTTGATACTCGTTCAATGCGCGGAAAACGATCGTGAAAGCGCCCAGGTCGGGGGATTCTAGGCACTCAGAGTAAGCAACGCATGCATGTGGTTCTGAACAATGGGTGTGTCGCTCACCGTCGGAGGTTGCCAGATCGCTGCCGCCGGAATGCGTCGAGAATGGACTAAAGGGACCAGGAGAGTGCGTGGTATCCGAAATTGAACTCGTCATGACGTTCAAAAAAGCGAGAGCAAAAAGTAACTATTAATGACAGCGAAGAGAGGGGTAGTGTCAGAGGGAGTGTGTCGTCAAAGGGGGCTCGTCGGTGTAAATTGGTAAATTATTGTCCGTTACACCCGTTGCTGACTCTCGCAAACCCCGTGCGTGTGTTGTGTTCCTTGATTTGGTTCGAGTCAGTTGCGTCCTTTTCACTTACGCCCACTTTACGCCCTCTCTCTCTTCGTTCGCGATCTGTGGTCTGTCTACTACAACAACAACCCCTTAAAACCCAAAAAACAAAACCAACAAACAAAAAGGAACAATAATAATGTCAGGCATCCTTGCCAAGAGGACATTCGTTCCAGCACTCCTAAAAGGAGCAGTCGTTTCCACCACCACCACCATCACTCCAAGCCTCTCGTCCGCGGCGACCGTCCACGTCCACGTCCACCTCCCTTTTACACGCAGCGTCTCCTCATCCCCTTACGGCCGCACGCACGTCTGGAAGCGACGCCCAAAACGTCTCCCCAACCCGATCGTGCCGCAATTCCCGCAGTGCGTCATCCGCGCGGACGGGTCATCCTTCACGCATTGGACGACGTCGCCTCGCTCGCTGATCCGCCTCACGCGCGACGTCACGAATCACCCCTTGTGGAACGTCTCCGCCCTTACGGGATCGGGCGCGGCGGAGGAGAGCGAGGTCACTGGTCGCCTGGGAAGGTTCCACAGGAAATTCGTCGGAGAGGTCGATTGGATGAACGAGGCGGAGGGCCTTTCGCCTTCGACCCCACCATCCGAAAGAAAAGACGGGCGACGCGAACAATAAAAGTATAGCAGAGTAGTAGGCAGATGCAATGGCACCCGTGTTGGGGTGGAGGGATTAGAGACATTGATATATCCTTAATCTAATATTTGCTGTCTAACAGCAGACAATCAGCGACCTAAGCTTTTTGTCCACCTTGCTCTCCTTTGTCTTCTGCGGCCTTCTCAGCAGGCTTCACTGCTTCCGCGGCTGCATCTCTGACAGGTTTCAGTGCCCCCTCCGCCTTCTCAACGGCCTTACTCGCGGTCGTCACTCCGCGTCCGAGCGCCTCATGCACCTTCAATCCAGTCAATTCCTGGACTTTGCGCACGGCACCGCCCAGGCCCTCCTGGACCGTATCGCGTCCGCTGATGCCCGCCGCACGAACGCGCTCCCACGTCATGTGCGTGTGGGCGATCGCGACCGCATGCTTTTGCGCCAGCGTGGGCAGGTGCTCCTCCTCGAGCGACCCGGCGTACGCCGAGACGTTGTGCGACGTTTTGGGGAGGAAGTAGTTGAGGGAGAGGAGGAAGAACGTCGGCGGGAGAAAAACGCGAGTGAAGACGGAGCGGTTCCGCGCGAGGATGGAGCCGCTCAGCGATGCCACGCCGACGTATAGCAACGCTGGCGTGAGAGGTTCGTCGGGGGCGACGAGGGCCTTGACACGGCCTAAGAAAATACAAAAGTGTATGTTGTAGTAAACACCAGTCTGTCCCAGGATGAGAGAAGAAATGAACGCACGCTCGACGGCGTGTTCGATGCCGATCCATTGGGAGACCACACCATGCACCCGCGCATGGACATCCCGCGCGACACCCGTGACGGCCCTACGCGCCACGCCGATCTGCGTCTCTAACACGGACGGAGCGTCCACGACGACAATCTCGCGTTCCGGTTCTGGATAGATGGAAAGCTGTGTGCCGGCAAGCAAAAAACCCCGATGTCAGTTCGACTCTTCTGATCGGGGCATATAAGGGGGACACTTTTGGCGAACTTTTCGTTGTTGTGGTGGTGTTATCGGTGGCTCGGCGATGACGCCTGCCACGGCAGCAGAGGCGACGATGCCCGCGCGAGGCTTTAGACCATGTCAGTAAACATTGTAACGATTATAGTTGAAGAGAGCACACCAAGGCTCGAGTCCAAAGCATGGTAGACCGTCAGTGCTCTACAGGATATGTGTTTCCCTCCAAATGTGGACGTCGGGTGACGAGGTGGGGACATGTGACCAAGACCACGTGGCACGATGTCACATCACTTCGAAATCACGAATAATCACGTTTCAAACGTTCGCGCTGGCGGGCGCTGGCGCTGGCAGCTGGCAACCGCTCAAACTCATTCTTGCGCTATCCCGGCGATCAAGGGCACGAGGCAGCGCGCGTCGTCTTTACTGTAATGCGACCGACAATTGCTTTACTCATGCATTGCATTTCACCGCTTCGCCAAACCAAAGTTCTGTCATTTTAAAGCCAACCTAGATAAGGACTTGCGAACAATGCCACGCGGGAGCGAACTGCAAGGCAGTTTCGTGGACAGCTGAATGGAATTAAAATTTTAAAGTTTCAATCCGAGGGTACCGGAAGATACGATGGGTCAAGATAAGCATTTGGCCCATGGTCGTCGGTAACAATCAATGGAGAGGTACACGCATCCGTAGGCCCGATTGGTAAAATTGCGATTGTCCGGATATTGCCAGCAGTGATTGGCCCATAATACATTTTTGACATAAACGACGCAACCCTAGCCCGAGGATGGGACAGAGGCCGAGCGTCGATGATTGGTCGGGTTGTGAACGCGTGGCGAGAGAAATGATCCATAGAATGAAAAGCGAAAGGAACACTAGTGACTTGTCAAGGGGGACGAGTCAACCCTTACTTGGTAGATGGGGATCAAACATTGACAGAAGCAGAATTGGGTATCGGCGTGAGGAGTACGAATATGGCTGTTCATTGCCTTCTCCTGAAACATTGAGATCGATCTCCGGGTCGAAGTTGCGGTCGGCTGAATGAAGAGGGGGGGCAGGTCGTCTATGAAAAACATGTTGTGTCTGAGGCCATAAAACGAATCATCCAGCATGACTCCGCTCCGTGCCTATTACCTACCAGGCCTTGAGACCGCATAACTTCGAAATGCCTCTGTGATACTGCGTGTTCGCAGTCGAGACCGCAAGATCGACAAAAGCCAGATTTATGCCTTGTGCACATCCTCCATTACGGGCCAAGGCTCTGCAATTGGGATTGTCTGAGACAAAGAAACCAAGATGAAAGAGGGCACTTCTTCGACAAAGAAGTCTACTCATTCAAAAAGAAGACGCCACAGCAGAGTAAAACCTATACAGACCGACTCAGTGGACGGCAACTTGATAAGATACGGTACGTACCCCGTCGGCTGTGCCTCCCATCTTGCCGAGACGTAAACGCAACGCCACTCATTTCATAGACGAAGGGAGAATTACTATTCCGTTACTGTATTGCCTTTGTATCGGGTAGAGGTTAAACGACGGACGCCGTGGTGCATCTTTGGAACCTATGTACGAAAAACCCGGACTGATTAGGTCCAAGAAAGGGCCAAGTAGAACGATACTCGTGGTTCGCGAAAAAAAAAATCGAAACGCCCAGTTGTGTTCCCGCTTCCATTCGATTCGACCTTTTGCTTATCGCTCTGTCCACACTAACCGGCACCGGGAGTTGTATCTCCTCAAGGCGTCTACACCGACGATAACCACGACACGACATCGGCGAAGATGGATGCACGCCTACCTGAAATGTGATGGGTGAGTAATAATCTCGCCGATGGAGCGGGAAGCTGGTGGAAACGGTAAGAATTTCCTTGTTTCGACGACGATGTGTGTTGGTGCCTGGATTGGGATAAGAAGAGAAGTTTGCTTCATTCCATGCGAAATTTTCGACCCGTTGGATACCTCACGAACCCACGAGGCTTCCGTCGCGCGGGATCAGGACCTGAGGAATCATAGCAGCGATGCGAAGAGACTGACCTGGCTTTAATCATTGCCCTTCGGTTACACGTTCTCAAAACATTGCTTTCTGGCATAACGCCGCCTCGAAGCAAAAAAAAAAGGAAAGCCATGGAACGCGCGAATAGGGTGGGGCGCTGTGTTTCTCGATTATGCGCTGGGAACGATATGCCCGAGATAGGAGCAATCTGCTCGGAGAAGGGCCCGGCCTGAGAATAATCTGGAAACCACCTGGCAACTGGCAGGTGGAGTGGCACTAAGCCATGTTGCGAGGGCATGGCATAGTAGAAAGACCGGGAACAAGTGCAAACCTCACGGATATCGCGCTACGAGAAGGCTGACCACGGCGAGGTAGCAATGATGGTTGGAGCAGTTGTGGGGTACCATTGCCGCTGCGGTGTTGCTGCTGTCTGGGTAACTGATTGCCACGGCCACGACCGGGACTCGACTGGCCCCGAACCACGTGCGCCGTCTTATCGAGCCGAGAAGCTAATCGCCCGTCTAGGCACTGCCAGTCGCAACTGGGGCTCACACACCAGCCAAGGGACGGTGGCTGCGCAAACCTCTCACCTCGCTCTCGGACGATACCCTGAACACTCTACAGCCATGATAACCCTCTTCCTCGCTAGCATTTTCGTTTTTACCCTCGTGCAAATCGGCGCAACTGTCTCATTGAAACGCTTGGACTCCCTTACGAAACAATGCAAAATCACCGTCGACAATTACCACTTCGATATATGCCCCCTTCTTAACGAACGACATAACTCGGGTCAGGTAGACCTCGTTCTGCATCATGAAACACCGCCGACAATTACCACGATCGTATACAACATAAGCCTTAATGGCCCGCTTCCAAATTCGGGCGCAGTTTCCAATGACGAGGAGGTCAGTCCGGCTCCTGCGATTTGGGGTACTTGACTTATTCACACCCGCCGTTCAGTGCGTCAGCGGGACCTGGGCTTGTATGACAAGTAAGCTGTCGTCTGCCGTCTTTAGTCTAGCCCTCGCCTTAAGGGGGCTTATCTAGCGCGCCAGTACCACCCAGGACGCAACCTTAGGAAAGCCGAACCTGGCATTGAAGCCATCCCCATCGTCATAGAAGCTCCACAGAGTGACGCCGGACACGATTCTTCTGTTGGAGATAGGGAGGACTTCGGCATCTACGCTGAGCTGCGGGAATCAGTCGAGGATGAATCTCGTATGTCAATTCCCCGCATTGGCTTTTTACATTGCGACCCATGACGTATCTCAGCCTCACTCTCAATTCATATGCGCGGCAGTCACCACTTGCGTGTGCCGCAGAGGGTTCAAATCGATTTTGAGTGCGCAGAGCCAGAAGACGACGTACGTTCATCCGGAGTCCACGGGAATCCCGCTAACTCGCGAGCTCAGGCGCCAAACTTTTCCAAGGTCTGGAACGGCACGCATATTTTCACCTGGAAAACGAAGCACGCATGCGCGCGAGTGTATCAGACGTACTCGGAAGACGGTGGAGAAACAGATATACCAACTGAAGATGAAGAGCCAAGTGACCCACCCAAAGACGTTGGCGATTCGCCTGCCAATCAGGACCTGCTGTTCCCGCCAATCGCCCCGGATAAGAGAGGCCCCTCCATAACAACAGTACTCGTGTGCTCGGGGTGCGCCTATTTCATGTTTTTTATTGTTGCCATCTTGCTGACACTTGGCGAAGCGCTGTGGTATTGGGATTGGGCTACCTCGCAATTCGCCCACCTGCGTCGCTTCGAAAACGCATACGGGCGATCCGCCGAATGCGATTCCTGCGGGGCATAGGAGAGACGAAGCTCCTTCACTGGGCAGCAGAAGAAATTGAGATGCTTGATGATGATGATGAATTTGAGGAGGACGAGATGGTCAATTCGCACCCTCTCCCGGATGAAGAGATCCCACTGCGCCCGAGCCGGACACGCACCACCTTTGTCGGTTACGGTACGGCGCGCTGAGCGGAAGCGATCACAGTGATGGACGACGGACATTCATCTATGCAAACGAACGCCGCGGGTGATATTTTAACCGGATCTGGATATGCCCAGGGGACTGCGTCTCCCTTGTAGAACGATAATGTACATTCTAACCCCATGCTGCAGTCGTACTAATGAATAGTAAGAAGCTCTATGAACCACAGTCGACTTGAAAAGCGTTCGAAAAAAGGATTTACCTATAATTTACTATGAGGTGTCCATCCGTCGCGAACGACTGTCAGGGTGTTGGGTCTCTGCACGACGGGACGAGTAGGCGACGGGACTCACGCGATAGAGATTTGCGATCGTGTCATCGGGCGCGGGGGAAAACGCAAGATTGATATACGTGAACTGCGACGAGAATGAGATCCGAAGCGTACAGCGCGAGCTTCCACGCAGACGCAGACGGGGGACGAGCCCATTGCTCACTCACCAGTGGCTCTCCCGCTTTCCAGTTGAGCTCCTTGCGCAAGAACTGGATGACGGCCTGAAAGCGGTTCGAGACCGTCACCCTGAAAAAGTTTTGTTTCATTATCGGCGCGTTTCCGACCGCTTTGAAGCGCACGACGACTGCAAGCGAACATCGATGGACAAGGGGGTCAGTTTCGCGACGACTCTCTAACGGACGGTGTCACCGAACCTTTGGCAGGGTCCTTCTTCTTGTATGACTCTAAAGCAGCGAGACCCTCCGCGATGGCGGCATCAGCTGCAGGATCTGGCGCGGTCAGTGGGGGAGACAGGTGTGGGATGGCGTCGGGTGTCAGTGCCATGCAGAACGTCTGCACACGACAAGCAGCGCGGGTCGTGGTCACTCTTACTCCGGCAACTGCCGCCATCTAAGGTCCTGACTCGGTCCGTCGACAAAGCGGTTGACCACCATCATGATACTGTAAGCAGGGACTGGCACGGGGACAATACTCATAAACTATGGACCAACTACACATTTGTTTTGCGTACACTGGGCTAGGAATGGCAAAACATTTGCGACTCTCGTGATGCAACATTGAGTGTAGTGGTCATCTCACGGTCTCACACTCACAGCCCTTGCCATCTTCACCTAAACTGGTCAGCTGTTATCACTCTGGCTGGCTTTAGACTTCAGTGACCGCCTTCTGCGAGTTGTTACTCGTTGGTATACGAGCATGCAGACGGCACTCGATGTCTAAACCTCGCCCAGGTAATTTATAGCGACGGCAGTGTCTCTTGGGACAAGTTCTGCTCTTCCTTAGCTATCTCAGGCGTCACTGCTGTTGAAATATAGATATCCCAAGCCCATTGTCGCTCTCTTCCAAGCGCGGGCGTTGTCCTGCTTCGACGGATGTACGTTCTGACTATACTCGACGTCGGGAATGCACGGTGCAACGTACAGCGAGCATATTGCTCCTTCCCCTCCAGCATTTCCAGCCTGAGAAGCATGGTGTCCAGACATACTGTGTCGTTCCTGCTGTATACACTACATTCTAACTTAAACACGAAAGCCATAGAGCGGGCGTCTGCATTCGTTCTCACTTCTCTCGCACTTCCAGAGTATTAAGATCTGTCTTAGTTACGCAGCCCTTGCATTCACGATGTTCACGAATTCTGGTTTCAGAGAAGCGCCACCAACCAAGAAGCCGTCAACATCTGGCTGTGCGCCTATATGGCGATTCAATTCCTGGAGGAAAACATCACACTGAAAGTGAACGCACCGAGTTCTTTGCAGTTGGCAGCGGTAACGCTACCGCCATAGATGACACGGGTGTTCTCCGCCACTGCGGGAGACACAGCCGAGGTAAGATACTTTCGCGTGTCAGCGTGTACCCCCTGAGCTTGTGCGGCCGTGGCGACCTTTCCGGTTCCGATTGCCCAAACGGGCTCATATGCAATGACGATGCGGCTGTGTTCAGAAGGATTTTGAGTTAGCCTCTCGAGGAAGAAGGGGCATCTGGGTGACGAACTTCCAATCTTCGGGTGAGAGCCGTCCGACGACGGCCTGGAGCTGTTCTTCGACAACTTGTTGCGTACGCCCCGCTTCTCTCTCCGCGAGGGTCTCGCCTACGCAGAGTATAATACGGAGCCCGGCATCAAGTGCCGCCCGCGTCTTTTCTGCCACAACCGCGGACGTTTCTCCGAAGAGGGTGCGACGTTCGGAGTGACCTGTGACCGGTGTTTCTGAGATCAGTGACCCAACGCCAGGATCTCGAGCGGGCGCAACGCACCAAGGATGACGTAGGGAATTCCCGAATCTACTAGCTGAGTAGGGCTAGTAAATAAGTTGTAAGGGTGGGTCTAGATTGGGGGAATCGGGCGATCGGGCGAACCCCACCTGATCTCGCCAGTGAAGGCACCCGAAGTCTTAGAGTGGCAATTCTGAGCCGCGACCTTGACGTCTTTGCGCAAAAGGTCGATGACCGAGATCAAATACAAGGCCGGGGGTGCGATGACGACCTCTGCAATGGAATCGTCGGTCCCTCAGGTCGAGAAGGTGGCGTTGGGGGTACGTTCTGCTCACCAGTGTTGGGATCAAGAGAGGCTTCGTTGAGGATTTTAACCAGCGCCCGCTTCGCTTCGCGGGTCGCGGGATTCATCTTGAAGTTGCCTCCGACGAAAAACTGGCGAGTCATGGTAGTTGGTGGTTAGAAGTTGGGAGGCTGTGGGAATGCTTGTGAAAAAAGATATGATACAAGCTCGATGCAGTTATCGGCTCAGATCGGACTTCACATCAGCTTGCCCCATACAGCGATGCGATGCTAAACCTTTTCTGTCGCACTAAGCTACAGTATCGAACGTGAGGTGCGTCCACAACGAAGTCATCACCCTGCGCCCCATTGTCGATGCACAGCCACTGACTCGCGGGGGCGGCGTCACATCGAGTCTAGCACCTGGATGGATGTAATTAAAATGAGCGGATCGCTGGAATATCCCCGGCAGTGGTCAGAATACCCGAAAGCAGCCATACCGACGTGGTATTAATTTCACCAGGTCGACACCAAGGCCGACGCTGTACGAGTGTGGTGGTGCCACGCCGACACATACGGGTTCCCGACTTAACACACATTGTGAACGACCGATACAGGCCGAGGGGATCGTAGTTTAGGTTAGGTAAGCGTTGGTTGTGTAAGGTATCATTAGCGCTTGTGGGGAAGTTTCATCCATACATCCCGAGAGGCGTTCCGCCTTGAGCCGTTTGGAACTCAGGCTCCCTTGGGTGCAAGAACAGATGTTCTCGCTGGCACAGTTCCCTCCCATACTGTACATCTTGCTCCACAGCCAGCATTCTCCTCGTTCCTTTCCTTCGCAAAGATAATGGCCAGAAAATTATGAGGTAAGGTTATCAAAGCAGGTTCTTGGACACCCGCATTTATGCCTGTAGAAAAGAATGCATAAGAAGTCTATTATAACGCAGAAAAAGCTGAGAAGCGGACCATACCGTGCATTTCTGAGGACGTCACTTTGAATCTGCGACAGGTCTTCGTCTTGTTGGTTGTCTCTATCACGGAAATCTAAAAGGGACAAGATGTGCGAAGAGTAAGCACTGCCATAGCGATCTTCGTCCAAATCAGATACATTGCATCTCTCATTTGTTTTTACAGCACTCTATCTGATGTCAGAAGGCATACTCATACTCATTACCATCCAGTGGCCTGAGAACGTAGGTTTTAAATCCTCACCACCGTGAGTACAAGAACTCAGATGTGTAAAATAAAATAATGAAATTTTTATGTTTTTTGGTGGAGTGCCGACTTGGGGGTAAGGGACAGCATCTTCCAAGGGTTGCCGATGTCTATGCACCCCCCGCCAGTAAGATCTAAGCTCGGGCTTCGCTCCCAGAAGCGCACAGCGATGGATTCAGAAAGAAAAAAAGGAAGGATCTAAGTTCGTCAAGTTAGAGGATGATAGGGCATCGTTGGGGTGGGGCGGGGCCTAGGAGTTTGGTTGGCCGATGGCAATCAACAAGCGGATAGAAGGTCAACACTTACGTCTTGCACGGCTTCAATTGCCCCCCATGGGTGGTATGTCTGGCTCTATATGGTTGCCCCTATCGTTACGGCGGTTGATCTTTGCCTGCTTCAGCCCCTGCGGGGAGGCGGCAACCACCGACAGGATGAGGATGAAGACGAGGGCAAGGATCGTTAAGTTGAGCCTATACATCGTTGAGGGGTTGTTGCAAGTGGGGAGAGGCGAGAGAGGAGACTACGAAGGCGAGAACGGTGCGCGACTGCGAGGGGTGTGGTGATCGTGCGGGTTTATAATACCTCCTGGAGGGGTTCGCAATGACCGGGCTTGGCTTTTAAGTCGGTTTCGGTCCATAAGGAATTAGGGCAAGGCAAGTATGTCGCCACTCAGGCAACAACTTGAATAATGGGCCGCGTTGCGGGGACAACGGGGGGTCCTACCAGTCAGTACACATTAAAATGAAAGTGAATGATTAGAAGGCCCTGTATTTCGGGGGGTATGGGCCAGCTGGAGCTACGCCGCGGCCCCAGAGGTAAGGACCAAAAATCCGTCTGCCAGTTGGACCAGCCGACGAGGGTCCAAGCATCCAATGTGTCATATTGCCCAAAGGTGTCCGAAGACGGGGGTTACTATCAGGAAATGTCGCTCTGTTGGTTGCTCCATGGAGCCGTGCAATTGAGCATCTCATCGGCTTGCTATCCATCTGAGCTAGAACGGCAATAGGTTGCCCTTTGAAAAGCGCAGTTTGCAGCGACGCTTCTCTCGTAGGATCGCCAAACGTTGAGCCTGTAATTCAACGACGCAAATCACCATGAAGAGAATGCTATCCCCGCGGCCATGGACCGGTGGTAGAATCTAGCTAGGCAGAACACAAAAAGTCGAGCTCTCGGAGCAATTGTCACGACGCAGATCCACCAGAAGGCTGTTCGACTGCTGGTGAAGCAAGAGTATATCAGTTGGACTAGATAGATTGCTCTGCGGTTGGCACTTTCTCGCGTTTCTAACAGACCCCGGGCCCACCAGACCAGTCCCTACTGAGCGTGACTGAGAGGGACGCTCCGTCGTCGTCATGACCTCGTTATCGAATGTAATTCCGATTCGTTCAAGCGTTCTGCTTCGGCTTCTGAAGATATGAAGAATCATTAGTACCTGTAGTACTAGTGTGGATTGTGGCAACGATCGAGCTGCGCTGATCATATCTGGTCAGTGCCTGGCCCGGCTGTGGTCGAGTAGTGAAGCGACTTTGTTTGTTGGACATCGTCTAGCCCTATCCGATGCCGAGTCTTCGCTTTTTGGCATAACCTCGGGCTATCAAGTGCGGTTTTCTGCGGCCCCGCTGGCCCTTTCAAAAAGCCACTGGTCTCCCCATCCGATGGCTGACGGTGGGAACAACGTCCTAGCTTCAGAGTTGGAATTTGAACTGAACTGCCAGCGACGTATTTTAAGTACTAAGCAGCGAGCTTTGGCTGGCGATACCCAGATTATTGTCCGGCTTTGTGTGCTTCCTGACGTGTGTAACTCGTGATCGACTGGGTGAGATCTTCTGGTGGTCTTTTCTGCTACTACTTCCGTGGGATGGAGGCTGCGGCCAAACTTGTCCACTCGATAGCCGTTTATCTTGGGGTTCTGTTCGGTACCGAGTGCGCATCCAATCGATGAGATGAATGGTAAAAAAAAAAAGGGATACGAGGGGGATTAGGAGCGTCATGGAAACGTCGCGGACTTGGGGAGGGGTAAAGTACTCGTCGAACTCCGCCTGGGTCTGGGCCTCAGTCTCAGGTGCCGACGTTGTCGACGCGACGCGGCGGGGTGGAAGTGCAGCTTGTCGTCACCAGGACAGACGGGGCGAGGGCGCCTCTTTGACTTGCCGTTGCGCGCGCGCTTCAGCTTCGAAGCCAGAGAGCATCTCCGCTATCGTCCTTCGACCTCATGTCCAGGTCAGCTTCCAGGACGCTCGGTTCGCGACGGGGATGTTGTGAATCTTGTCAGCGAGGTTCTGGAAGATCGGCCGGCCAGTGGTGAAGTTCCGTGCGGTGCCGAGGCCGACTTGGGCAATGTTCCGGGGTACCGCAGGAGGGCGAGGGAGACGCGGAGCGCCCATGCGCACGGATAACGCGTGGCGGACGGGCAGGGACCAGTTGCTCTTGGCATCCGGGACGCTACCGACTGCATAGAACGTACTGGGCCGCCGCTGGTGGAGGCCCGCAGCGTACCTGGGGTCGTGAAGTGGCCGACAAAGGCATTTAGGATGGTCCTGGTTCTGTGGGTTGATGATTGTGGAGGGGTACCGCGAGGGACGAAGGATGGGGTGTGAAGACTGCGAGCGGACGATATGTTGGGTGGATTATGTGCCGCTCGGAACAATTGTCGTGACATGGACGACGAGAGTCCCGACGATGCGAGTGGCATCGTGAGCAATTGCTAGCGCCCACCAGTGATTGGCCACGGCCATACATTCGGCGTTCCAGGGGGTCTCAAGCCTTATGTAAATAGGCTGGTCCCTTCTCCCTATACAGTATCAGTTACTTTGTATCTAACGACCAGAGTGTGGTCGTTATCTGACCACACTCTTCACTCGTACAGACCATACACCCTCTACACGATAGTTATCAGGAGGTTGAGGCTGAGGCCCAACGAGGTTTTATCCGCAATGTATTTCTTCCTAGTTTCTCTGTCCTCACATGTCTACCCTCCACCACACCACACCTCTCCACCGCTTTCCTTCCCATCCACCTAGCTACCCGTCGACCATTATGGGCCCCCTGGTCTACCCAATTCTGTCCATCTTCCATCCAAACACAAAACCAACTGACCCTGCCCCAGCGATGGCGCAGCCTAGCATCAGCTGCCCCGGCCGCCAGAAACTCGTCCTCCACCAACAACTCATGTCCACATCTGCTCCAACTGAACCTACATGGTCTCTATGCGGCGATGTCCCATAGGAGCAGTCGCGGGCGTGCAGCGTTCTCAGCGAACACCCTCCACATCACTGAGCGCTGGATGCCATGGTGGCACAGGCTCCGCATCGTGCGGGACGTGACAACACTCGTCCGTCCACCATCGGGCACGCTCGAGATATTTGAGGGTGGGGCTTCTAGAGTTGCTGTTCGATTCACTGAGGTTGCCTTTCGCATTTGATATTCCTTAACATAGGACTTATTCCCATCACAGGCAGCATTGAACCAGAATCCAACCGACAAAACCAACTTGCCCACCACCTCGGTGGGACCGTGTTTCCCCACTGAGGAATGCGTCCCCACTTCGCTATCTCCCCTATCCACAGATGATCATCAACGTTTTGACTTAGCAGGCACCATGCTGCCTTCCCACTCTCGGGGTCATGCCTCCACTTTACCGTCTGCCACCCTTTCGTCCATGCCGACATCACCACATACATTGCATCCGACGCTATCTTCCTGGCTCAAGAATATAAATAAGTTATCCGCTCTGATTGACCGCTTACAGCAACTTGCGTCCTCCGCTCCTGAAAAACACAGAACTCAGCTATCAAGACAAGTGATAGCATTGCGCGCAACCTTCAAGAAGCAACAAGAGCGCTGTATCGATTTTTTGCAACTGAGCGAAGAGTATGCTGAGAAATATCTGCTCGATATCTCCGCCGAGATTCGACAGCAGAGCTCCTTCTTGGACATGCTGGAGAAGCGCTTGGATATGGCGAAGATGCTACGTCAACAGGCCGTTGACCTACGAAGGTCACACGAATCGGGAACAGTTTCTCCTATGAAGGATGTTTGTACAACAGGCAAGACACCCTTCTTGTTATCTGTAAAGATGAAATGCTGAGACTTGATTTTCAGCTCTGTCGCAGCCGCTTCCCGAGGACTTCGATCTGTTTAGCGAGGTGGACTTCGTGCTTTGTCAGATTCGGCAATGTTACGTGGAAATGGACAAGTTTTGGAGAGAGGAGATATGCCATGCTGCTAAAGCACTGGAAAGGCGTCGTCTTAACCCGAGCGATGTCGAGCGCTGGAAGAAATTTCATGCAAGCCTTAAAGAAACCATTGATTCAGGGGGGGTTTTTACCTCTTGAGGTTCTGCCATGCATTTCCAACTTATCATAATACCTTCTTCAGAATGGGTCGCCGAGTGGTAGTTCCGAAAACATATGCCGCAACGATCCACGCGCTTCTACAGTTTATCCATTCTTCCTCTCACTTTGGCATCCCTAAATTTGGATTGATTTTGTCCAGGGAGCGAACATCGGGGAGATTGCCTCGTCCTTATCGTCCGCAATGGGCTCGCTCGAAGAGGCCCTGAAGCTCGTCCACTCAAGTGCCTCATTAGAGCACACTCCATACTCGGGCCTGTCTCTGGTCCTGGGAGTTGAATTCGCATTCACGAGGAACAGCGATCTATGCCTCGCTTTCCTACGACGCTGTGTTGACTACCAGGATTTTGTGGCTGCGCTCTATAGTACTTGGCCTACATCCACCCGCGTTGTAGCCTCACATGATCTGTGTGAGCGCGCGATGAGGCCGTCATTCGAAACAAGCCCTTCAGCTGAGAATGCTGATAGTGTTCAAGGTTTGTCCTTGTAGCAGTTAACATGTCTTGGTGGTTCTCACTGACAACCGCGGGTACTATTGTCCATCAGGCTCGCGAAAGTTTAGGGCAGCATACAAGCAGGCGTTATCTTTAGAACAGAAGACGATCCTCGAACTGAACACTTTGCTTGGGGATCTCGCGTCCTGGGTCGTAGCTACGGATGCCCTTCGTGATGAGTCGCCCCCGGCTATCGTCACTCTCCAACAACTCCGTGAACTGTCGCACGCCTGGGCGATAGCGAGAGATTCCGTGCGTGCGGCGTTAGTGAGTCTGACAAGCGAGCCCACACAGGTTGTATTACCGCTCTGCCTCACTGGCCGTCCAGCGGCCCCGATCTGCGATGAAGCGATGGATGGTGAACCTTGTATGCCTTTCGTGATACTGCATATTCCACTCATATATGTTCAGTCTGAGTACCTTTTCGTCTGCTGGTTTGGGGTGTCTATCGAAGAAACGACCTCTATTCGTATATTTCTTGGCTTAAGTAGGTCTTATGGGTCGAAATCCTTCTTCCATGTATGTGACTAGAGATTTGTCAAGCAGAATCTTTATAGTGAACGTACCTGTAGTTATTGTTGTCGTGACGGAGATATGTTCAATCATTCGGGTGTCCAACCCCGATAAAGAGTGACCAAACGATGTATTTCGTTAGCGTTAAAACGTTTTACCCCTCAGAAGCCAACAATGGCGACACGCAAAATAACTGCTCAACGTTCAACAACGTCGTTCGTATAGCTATCGCCACGGGGACGAGTACTTGACTCTCGCAACCTCCGTCTCACCGCCGGCCGAGGATGTTGCAGTTGGCAGGGGAGGTCGGCGGCCGGCCCACCAGTGGGCTTGTTTTCCAACTTGTTTCGCTGCTCAACTGGAAACTTATTCCTCTATCATGACAGATATGCTACGAACGTGTCGGTCTTTCTGCACGGTGAATGGTGGGCCGTTCTCGTTGTTGACATTATGGAGCAGCCTTCATGCATGGATTCAACTTGCACCCCACTTATTGCCTGTTGGAGAGGTCGGATGGGGGTCACAAAGGGAGAGCAAATGGGACGATATCCGAGTCTGCATGCGATGATAGGTCCGTTTGCACGGCCTGATGATTGAGCACTGTCACGAGGTATCGCTAAGCTTAGTTAGTAGGTAGGATATGCCCATAATATCAGTCCCGCATCTATGCCCGCTCATCGATGGAGTACTGAAATCTCGCCCCTGTGGCGCCTCTTTCTGAACTGAATTGATCGACAATTGATCGACAGACGGTGAGGTGAACTGATCCAGAAAGGGTTCTCCCGCGTTCCCGCGCGTTCCGACAACAGCACTCACTTGGCAACGTGTTGCTCTCGATCTTTAACAACATGGACTTCATGATTGTCTATGTCATCCTGCGGAAAATTTCCGAGTGGTCTCTTACCAATTTCTACTCTGGCGTCCACATAGATGGTGTGGAAAACGTGCCCCAGGATGGGCCGCTTCTAATGTAAGTGCGCCGCCCGCTTTTCGAGTCGTCCGGCTTGGTATACCTCGTCGCCCAAAGATGCGCCAACCATCACAACGAGCTTATGGATATCGCCACCCTTAGTGAGTTTCTCTAGCGTGTAGTCATTGGTGGTTGACGTGGGGCACCAGCGGCGACGATTCCCCACAGGCGGCAGATAAGCTTCTGGGCTAAAGCGAGCTCCTTCAAGAACCCCGTCCTACGATTCATCCTCGTCTCTTCTGGTGCCATCCCTGTTCACAGGAACCCAAATAACTTGCGCGACGCGTCTGCCACCGGAACGGGCCCGGGTGCCCTCCATACTAGCTCTGGGAACGAGTCTCTCTTCCTCGCTACCTCACGCGCGCTCGCAGGCCTGCGTCCTCGAGGTGGTCTTCTGAATCGCCTCGTTGGCATGTTTCCAGACCGCGTTGTCGGGGTATTCCCTGAGGGCACGAGTTACACCGAGCCGCATATCATGCAGGTGAAAGAAGGCGCGGCGTGGGTTGCTCTCGAGTACAGCAGGTGGATGCGAGAGAGCGGAGACAAGAACGGCCAACCGATAAAGATAATTCCGGTTGGGATAGCATATACCGACAAAACGCAGTACCTGAGCCGGGTGAGCGTCGAGCGAACCGATTCCTCCAGTATTGACCGTGGTCTTGGCAGGTCTACGTACAGTAGGTTTTTCGTCTGATTTCAAGTTGGCGCGTCAGCTGATTCGCTCCAAGCTATGGCAAACCGCTCGTCTTGGGCGGTCTTGAAGATGAATACCACACTGCTATAGAATCTAACGACAACCAGAGAGTGCGAGCGGTCGCGACCGAGCTGACAGCAAGAATCGAGCATGAACTAGGGACACTGTCGGTGAATGCCCCAAATTGGTATGCGTTCGTTCCACGCGGATCGTCCGACGATTAATATTGATGAATGTTCTTCTAGGGATGTTCTTCGTTCGGCGGAGATTGCCAGACGTATCCTTTGGACGGGAAGGGTTATCCCTCTTAAGGATTTCGCTGTGATTACTACCGCGTACGCTTCCGTGCTCCTTCTGCGCTGCATGCTTTTTCAGACCCCTCTCTTCGCAGTCTCATATCCTTGTTCTCCCCAGCGGTTTCCAACGTCGACTCTGAACTGCAAAGCCGTACTGTTTCTTCTCTCCTCGCCTATTCTGGCCTTCTCCATTACACCAATGTCCGTCATGAAACTCTCTCGGCGCTCGTCCCCAGATCCCGCATGCACGCGATGAGCACATTCTTCTCCCATCTGTTCAGGACACTCCTCCATCCACAGTTCATCCTGTTCCTTCCCGCCTTGGTTGTACACATACCCGCATATATATCTGCGAGTCTTGCAGCGCGCTTTCTCGTGACTCCTGAGCTTCCGGAGGCGATCGCGCTGGCGAAAGTCATCGGTGGCACCCTCGGAGCCGGAGTTGGCTACGCCTGCGCTACAGCCACACTCGTCCGCGTTTTCCTCTTGTTAGGTACGATATCGTGTATCAGGGCCGTGTGTAACCAGACAGTAAACTGTTGCATAGACTCCTCCTGGGCACGGGCACTGGCACCCTGGGGTCGCATTCGTGGCTCATTTGGCACTGCAGTGCTCGCCTACATTACTGGCAAAGTATTAGCCACATGGCACCGCTCTCTGATCCGAGGTGAGGTGCCCATCAGTCAATAACGAGGCCCCAATGTTGACGTGCACCACCCATCGACAGGGAATCGCGATCGGTGCGTTGGAGGATCTTTTTTAACACCACCTTTGTGCCGTATCTAATCACTCCTTACTACTACTGCAGAGCCTCGCGCCTTCTCGCAGCTACGAAGGTTGCGCTCGGACTTATGGGAGGTTCCATCTCTGGAGACGGCCTGAAACCTTACCTTCGCCCGCCCGCACCACCTCCGAGCCCATTCGTGAAGTATCCGTCACCACCCTCTGAAGACAAGACTCGTGCGCCACCCGCACCACCCGTAGCAGCCCGCAAGCTCATACGTCCGCTGCTTTCTGCCCGCCTGGAAGCTGAACGGACACTCATAGAATACCTGCGCACCACCGATTTACCGCAGGAACATCCGTGGGTTGAGATACGACATCGCTTAGAGGACCTGGCGTTGCGCAGGTTCACATCATAAGACACTTTCAACATGGCTCTGACCGTTCACGTTAGCACGCGGAGGCGCTTCTCTGTATCTTGTCATCGAATGTTTTTGGCTGCTATACAATTTCGTAGTACACCATGTACAGTATTTATGTTCCAAGATAACAAGAAGAAATGAGAGTCGCACTAAAACAGCGTTCTGATTATAAGGAAACTGCCCCACGATGGGCAATGGAAAAAAGTCGCGACTGGAAACTTATCTAGAATACACCAAACACCACCATTACAGGGATCAGTGGATTGAGCGATAGCCAGAATGTTGTGGCTGCGAGGTGTAAGCGCTAGGAAGGTACTGTTGTGAGGTATTGGGCGGACGTGATGCTGCATTAACTGGCGGGGGATTGATATAAGGCATTGGAGGAACCAAAGGCATTGGCATGGCCTGAGAGGCAGGTCGCGAAGCTGGGGTGACCGACCGGACCGAGCCATAAGGGTGCGGAAATATTGGCGGCGGCGGCACAGAGGCGTAAGGAAATCCCCGATCGTCGGGCGAGAAACGCGGTGGCAAGGCGGGTGGTTGGGAGGGGTCGTAGTTGGCGTAGAACGACGATTGAGATCGTGAGCGTGGACGGTGTTCAGAACGGGAGTACGAGCGGTTGTCTGCCTGGGGTATATAAACTTGCGGGCGCTGGGGTTGCGGAGTCGCGATTGGCGCAGAGCGGCCCTGGCGGGTGAGTGAGCGTAAGGTGTGAGAGGGATAGAAATGCCCACGCACAACGCCGAGAAGCTGGCCATCGGACCTTGGGAGGAGATCGTTGGATTGAAACCCGCTGTCCGCTGGCGCAGATGCAAGTGGGCGCAACGTCGAGAACAAGTCGCCTTGAGGAGGCCCTGAATCGGCCGTACCCCATGAAGAAACGCTATCGCGCGCTGTCAGCGGCATGGTCGCGGACGCTGACCGAACCATCTGTGGATTAGCGCCGCCAACGTCCTGCACCGGCGCAGAGAGGCCAAGACTGTTCAACGAGGGGTTCGAGAGATCGGGTGCGGCCCACGTCGAAAGTACGGGGCCGATTGGCGTGGAAGATGGGCGGGAAAGAGATATAGAATCTGCCCTGCGCTGGTGGGAGCTATTGTGCTGCGAAGCTTCGCGGTACGAAGGTCCTGGAACCGAGGCGGTAACCGCAACCGGGGGAGCATGTCCGTGACTGGTTGGGGGACGGGAAGACGGGGCGCCCGCTGCACGAGAAGTACTCGGATCAGAGGTCGAGGTGACAGGAGGGGCCACCGAGGAGTAAAGTCCTTGATTGGGACGAAGAGACGGAGGATGGATACCGAGAGCGTTCCCGATGGAAGGCGGTTCATCGGGGAGAACCAGAGGTTCGGGAGCACCTTCTAATGTATCGCGCTTGTGACGATCTCGCCTTCTTCTGTGCCTATCGCTCTCTCCGTCGCGCCGACGGTTCCTTTCCGCACTGCGATCCCTGTGACCCGATCTGCTCCCTGCTGGTTCTCGCTCCGGGGGCACATCCCGAGGGGCCATGTCACGAACGGCTGGGGGTACTACGCGGTCCTCATAGTTGGCACCCTCATAGTAGACAGCACCTGCACCAGTCTTTCAGGCCAACCGGGTCAACATGGTTCATAATTTGGTTTGTTTAGGTGACTGACCTGGTGTGCGTACGGTTGTGAGGGTGCGCCCGTACGCATATCCTGTGAGTTCCCGGGAGGAACAAAGTTTGGGTTACGCGAGGTGAAAGGGTGCCATATTGGTCTTGGTGGCGACGGAAGAGGGTTGCCTTGACTGTTGACGTTGCGGCCACCATTGGCTCGGTCCTCAGAGTTTGATCCATTAACAGGAGGGGGGTTCTCCCGGGCCAGTTCACGGACACCGGGGTAACGGTGCCGGTAAGATTCGAGCCGTGCCTCCAAGTCTCTAATCTGTCGATGTGGTTGAGATGGATGTATCAGAAGATATGTGTTAGTTTCTGCTCACCTTCCTGTGAGCGTAAGATAGTGAGTTGATAGATGGTTCTTGATCAGAAGGGGAGGTACTCACTGATTAAGGCCATTCTCCACGAGGGTATCTTTCCTACCCTCATCCAATCTAGCCGTTAGCGACATTATCGTAGCTTGTTGGTCGTGAAATCGCTCCTGAAGCGACTTGTACTTGATCAGAGCCGAAAACACAGCGTCCACCTCCGGAAACTACATAGTGATGAAGGACATCATAATCCTAATAAAACTGATGATCGTACCAGTTCCTTGTGATCGTCAGCTTCGAGCCATCGTTGTGCTTCTCCGATGAGCTCTTCGGTTGTCCGCGTACCTACCTCAGTGCGAGCGCATCTGGCGAGACGCTTTACCAAGCTCCAAGCATCGGGCATGGCCGCGTCTCGCCCCCTGGGGACATACGGGTCGACATGCAGCTTCTTGACGCGATCCATTGGGAATGCTTTCCGACATAGCGGGCAGGATGTTGGATGATTGAGATGGGCGAGACATCTGGATGATGTTCATTATTGTCGGCCATAGACAGCGATTAGTGCCCCTGGGCACCTACTCTAAGCAAAAGATGTGACCACAACCAATCGCATGCGGAGCCTTGGCAGTAGTTGAAAACGTGTATGGATCGAGGCATACGTCACAGGTCGAGTCCGGATGGACCTGCAACATCCTATGGTGACGAAATGGGCGCACTTAAAGTGTCGCCAAAATGGAGAAGGGTAATTGTCGTGGTAGACGAAGAAGAAACATGGCTGTATTTGGTGGTGGCGAAACAAGGACACTCAGCCACGAGGCGGACCCATCTAATCTAATTAGGTTGCACCGCCTCCCAAGTCTCCACACGATAAGGTATTAACAAAGCTAAAGCACATACAACACGCAAACGGAATATGCAAATCGAGCAGCTTCGAACCGAGCGTCACAATGGAAACGTCCAGGGGGTAACAACACACGCACACGCACACTATAATACGTATAGAAATTCACACAGCAAATATTACCGGGCTGTTGGGAGGAGTAAGGGGAGACTTGACGTTCGTTTTAGAACGCGACCCTGATGTGGTTGATGTCCGCTTTGTTCGTGAACGCGAACGCGGCCTAAGAACGGGGTTACTACGAGAACCAAGGCGTAAATGAGCAAACCCACGAGCATAGCGCGTGCGTGAGTAAATAGGTAGGTACCAACCTTGTCATATATGGATCTAAATTTCCGTCTTTCTCAAGGCCCGTGCTAAGCCCCTCGCCACCTCCCGTGGCGCCGGAGAATGACATTGGGAAGAGAGGACCTCCCGGGCGCCAGGTGAACCCCGCATAGCCCGGGGCACCGGACAACACGTGCGAAACTTGCACAGTATTCCGGCGCTGCGTTGGCCGCACAGGCGACGCAACGGCATGAGGCATTGCGCTATGGGGTACAGAAGATGGTAGGGAAGGGTCAGCTGCGAGTCGTGCACAGGTCGAGATGCTGAGTCCATGGCAGTTCTCGACCTGATCCCACGCCACGCGCCAATGGTCATCACCAATAAATTGACCACCTTCACTCTCCCACTGTTCTGCCACAGTTGATAATGGTTCTTGGACCGTCATTCGTTCCGACGCTTTGGCGGCGGCCTCACCCGTCGGTGATCCCGCGCGAACAGTGACCTCACCGGGGAGGTGCTCATCAGGGACTTGGTTTTCTGATTCGAAGGGGATGCTCTCTCCGCCTATTTCCGCGTCTTGCTCATGGTCACTTTCGCCAATGCTCTCCATTGTAGGTGACAGACATGAGCTAGCTCGTGAAGACGGAGACCAGCTAGAGGTACTTCCCGAGTGAGAGCGTTGCTGTGCCTCAGGTTTTATCATTACGTCCGTACTTTCAAAGGTGACTGGGAAGATCTCGAGCTGAAATGCGTCCTCGTTCTCCGTCGATGGCACCTCGGGCAGGATAGGAAGCTGGGAAAGAGGGCCGCCCGCAAAGGTCGTAAAAAGTGCGGGAAGTTCCAAATCGGTGTCTGGCATGCCGACCGGGAGAGCCACCACGTCAAGGTCAGCGCCTCCTTCCATGGGCACGCCGAGTGCAGCAAGTAAAGTGACGCATATTTGTTCACTATGAGCCATGACGCAGGCACGAATTGCACGTACCCACGCAGCATCGTCTACTTCCGAACGAGGGGCCGTCGACATCCACTCAAGTAGCATGGCGTAGGACCACGCTTGTGGTGGCATGTCGTGGTAGCTTTGTTTCGCGGGGATGTGACGACCAGGGTCGCTGGTTTGGTCTGATATGGGAGGTGGCTGAGCATCTTCGGAACGGAAACGATGCCTACGCAGATGGGGAGGGAAGGCTTGCTCTAGCAAGGCCATCAGTCGATTTGTTGGACTTGTGGAGATAAAGTCCGAAACCTCCGTGGGACGATCGAGGAAAGGTAGAAATTCGCCATCATCGAGTGGAAGGAAGTTCACGACTGTCGACGAAGTGGAAGAAGAATGTCCAGAGGAGTGGAGAGGGCTTGGAGGTAATGGAGGCGGTGGGATACCCTCGGACTTGATAGGGAGTTGTGGTTGCACAGACGACTGCGCAAGATCGCATAATTGTTGGGGAGTGAGAGACGTGCGTTGTGCGTATAATGACGTGGATGATCGACGTCTTCTGTTCGCATAGGAAGGAGGTGAGTTGGGTGCTACTGGCGAAATCGACTCGTGGGCAAAGGAGGAGGAGGCGAAAGACAATCGTCTTGAATCTCTTGCTTGCCCCGTACGGGGATGCAAAGATGGACTTGTTGGCGACCAGCTGATGCGATGTGAGTCTGGCGATCCAGGGATAGAATCAAACCGATGAGTGTCACGATGATCCTGAGTCTCCTCTGGGGCGACGCGGACGATGGTCAACCTGCTCCTCAACGCCCTTTCATCTGACAAGTTCTGCTGTGCGTGGATGCCAAACGGGTCGTTGGCGGAAACTGAGCCCCTACGGTGCAATACATTACTAGAGCGATAGACTGGGATGGGCGATTGATCCATTGGGAGATGTCGATGATGGTGGACGGGACGTGGATAGACTTTGCGGCTCATTTCATCTTGATAACACCGCTAACCGCTTCAGGTCATTCCGATGCGATATAGGGGCTCATTCCCCTCCATTTCTCCCTTTCTCCCCTCGGGAATTCCACTTGCAATACCTCCAATGCTTGTTTTCCAATCCCTACTGTCTCCTTAATGACGATGGTGTCGCAGGCTGTCACTCCAGTGACTCCATCACTCGCGCCACTTCGAAATTTTTTCCTCCACCTTGCAATTGGCAGTTGGCACTCGTCTCTTTTTTTTCACTGATCTCCCCTCCCACTTGTTGGTATCCCTACAGGCCCTAGCCCAGCCCTTCAGATCGGCCGTTCCAGTGCCTAGGCACGAGCACGACGGTCGGTGTTCTTAGAGAAACTTTTATCGCATCTATCTTGCACTTCTTCACCAAGTCACTCATGGAAAGTTCTGCTACTCGTTCTTCCCTATACCGGAACACCCTCATTGGGTCCTTGTCCACTGCCCCAAAAGACTTCATCTGCCATTTTTAATATTCACGCGCTCTGGTCCCCGGGCGCAAAGTGTCGTACTACATTGTCCAAGCCCCGCATTACTTATTCAAACTTGGGGCACTCCGTCCACCTCACCTTCTCTTTGGAACATCTACCAATTCTGAAACCCCTCATAATAATCTAAGCACACGTTGATGACACGAGATCATACCGCACCGTCGGCGTAATTGTGAGCCAATCACGCGGCCCACTTCCCCTGGATAACGGACCAGCTGGATAACGCGAGTTTAGCACACGTACATTTGATGCGGCGGCGGATTTTATTCTCAGCTCAGCCGGTTGTGTGACCAGCCTGTCTCCTGCGTGCTTATCTTACGGGCAGTTTCCCGCGTCCCTTGTCGAGAGCAGAAGCGCCCGCGCTCATGGCAAGTGCCATGAGCATCAAGTAATTTGTGATGAAGAAGGGGGTCCTTCCATATGTGAACTTCTCCAAGCCGGAACTGCTTACCGCCACAGCGCGATGTCAAGAATGACCGTCTGACCTCGTGCCGGGGGAAGCGCCATCACGCAACCCTGGTTCGCTTTAGGATGTAGGATCTTTCCCCTACTTGACTACCTAATCCTTGCCAGGCGATCGGTACCGGTCCACCATAAAAGCACCAACGGGGCGTGTTAGAGGGCTCCTCCGGTCTCCCACTCCGGTGCATTTGCTCTACCATCTATCTACGCGATGCTACTCGTCAAAGCCTCGTCTACCTGCGATGTTTGCCTCGAGCCCTTCCAACTCAAGGGAGAATCTTCCCCCGCTGTCCGCGCCCCATGTGCAATAGATTGCGGCCATATTTTCTGTGCCATGTACGAAGTGTTTAACCCTTGACCTTGTCGCTCTACTCAAACATACGCAGTTGCATCGACTCGTTCACACGTTTAGCCTGCCCCCTGTGTCGTTGCTATTTCGACCCCCGGGCAGTGCGGCGTCTTCACATCGACGTCTCTCCTCAAACACCCGACATTCGCTCTCCGCGCGTCGGTCGCCCCGACAACAAGGGTGCGACGACATCAAAAGAAGACCTCAAGGACCGGATCATATCTATCGTCCGCAATGGTGCAGACGGCACTCACTATCAGGCCCTTATTCAAGAGACCTGTGCTTGGCTGAAGGAGCAGACACCCGAAGAGGTAAGCGATCTCGTTCCGAGAGTTGATCACCGTTGATGACATCTCGAAGCACTGGGATCTTCGAGCATTATATCTCCTTCTCATCCGATATCATCAAATGCATAAAGATGAACAGGCTGCTACGGTTAGTCTCCTTGAGAAGACCAAGCTCTATCAAGATGCCCTCCGCAGGGCGGAAAAGCGTCAGCAGGAGATTGGTGAATTGAAGCAGACCATCGAGGACCTCAAAGATGAAATGGACTCAAAGGAGGTGAAATGGGCCGTCCGGGAGAAACAGCTGACCTTGTAAGTATTGCCAAAATCGACCAGGTTCTCACTGAAACTGAACGCGTTTTATTTGCTTTCCAGGAAGGTACGCAGTGGTATTTCCGCAAAAAGTAAATCCGAGTTGACATGTTACGTTATCCAGTACGACGAGGCGATCGAGGAAACACGAAGTCTCCGAGAGCAGCTCATAACACTTTGTGCCCCTAAGGGACGCCACAGAAGTTCTTCAGAAGCGCGTCAGCGAGTTTTCGAGCCTATGGTTGAGGACGATTGTCCCGGTGACACACTGGCACCCGTGAAACCCATCATCGAACACTTTTCACCTCTTCCCGTCCATCTCTCACCCATCCCCATGCCGGCGACGATCAATGCAGTCAGCCCACTTGTTAAGAATATCGCCGACTCTGTAGAGGAAGAGGACTACTTCAAGCCACGCTCACGGTCAACTGAGGACGGAGAGCGGACACCCGTCGAGTACCCCCCGCCTCTGTTGCCTACTCCAACGTCAAAACCCATGGTTATCGGCGCAGCAATCGCACGTTTCTACGACATGGCAGCATCTGAAACTAGCGCCTCGCTTCCGCACCCGACGCCGGCAGCGTATTACAACAGAAGGCACGAAAAAGAAAAGGAGAAGCTCCGGGAGCTCACGCGGAACAACTCCTCGGGTAGCACCGGGCGTGTACCGTTGAGCCGTATCCGGGCCCTGCAGGAGAAGCTGGTCCCCGAATCCGGTGACGAAGCGGAGCGCGCACGGACCACACGCCGTCACCTGCTCAACGCGATTTTGGCAGATGCTCCGACCCCACAGTCGACCCCAGCCCCGCTCCATGCCGGTCCCCCACCCCCAACCCCCCCGCCACCGCCACCACCGCCACCGCGCTGCCCCACTGGCATTTCGCGCGCCAGTGCAGCCGCGGAGGAGATCGAGCGCGAACGGGAACGCCGTCGCCGCCAATCGAACGAGAACCATCGCGCCCCAGGAACCCCAGTCACCTACGCATCGCCACCGCCACCGCCGCCGCCACCACCACAATATCCGGTACATGCGCAGCGCCTCGCACACCCTCGCCCGTCGACTATGTCGCTGAAGGAGATGACGAATGCGCACGCTCACGCAGCAGAGGACAGTATGCAACGCCGGCAGGCGCACCCTGAGCGACGGTCCGCAAACGATAGGCGCCCTTCGATAGGGAAGGCCCAGCCCCAGCGGCTCCGTTCGGCGCAGGCGCAGGAAGCGTGAAGACTCCTATGAGCTGCGCTCATCACTTGGTGTCTTCTTCTTTCTAGGCTTTCATAGCCCTTCATTTCATTCTCATAGTTTCGTCTTTCATGTCACTACTCCGCATCACACACAATCGAACACTCCTAAGTGCCCCTGTCTACGGTACTTTATGTGGTCACTCTCGTTGCATCCTTTGTATTGTATCTATGTATGACCGGTAGATGAATATGGAGTTAATCCAGAACATCCCAGAACATCGTGTACGCAGTGCGTCCGGATCTTCGTGCCTTGAGACATACCACACTAACCCAACTTAGTCCGAGATGTACTAATACGCTCAGCGTCAAGGCACTCGTGACATGGTCTCTGGACTGGGACTGGGGAGACATCAGGGGTCTGTTTCCCCGGAAAGTTAGCGCCTAATGCGCCACAGGTAATACAGAAGCACAAGGCAACGAATGGATGGCGATACCGGAGACAAGAGTGCATATGGCTATAGGAAGAAGCACCAACGGTTCCCAGCACGGGAGACGTACAGTTGAGGGAAATAACAATGCTAATCAGATCAAATCGTGGACACGCGGCTGGCGAAGGTGTGCTCTTCACTTGGCTCCACACCGCAGCGCCGCACCACAGAACTGGGCCATAATCATCCAGAGTATCACCTGAGCAAACGCACATGTTACGTCAGGCACAGGAATAATTGGAGGGAAAAAACGAGGTATCCGCACCAGAGCGACGAGTATACCGAGTGCAAGGACGCGCTTGTTCTTCCACCACATCTGGCGTCGCACCGTGCGTGCCCCACGACGGAAGGCCGTTGCCTGGCTCGCCATATTGTCCGTCTTGTCTACGAGTAATTCGATGCGTTCCCCACGGCTGAGGATCTGCTCTACGTTCTGGACCATGATGTCTTTCACCTGGGCCAACTCCGACTGCGCGCGGGAAATATCATCCGTCGGTGGAGATGTGTTGTACGTGTACACCAGCTGCGATATCACTGGGCCAAGGGTCGATTGCAGAGCGTGGGGAGGCAAAGAGGCGGAAGAAGAAGACGAGGCCGAGGGACTGGACAGAAACTACGCAACGGTGAGCGCATAAAGAACGCAATGATGTGAAAATGATGTACCTTGCGCTGGAGTTCTCCGAGGAACGTGAAAGGCATTCTCCTGGACATTTCTAAAGTTCGGGGAACGTTTCCCAACGGTCGCAAAGGAGACATGGACATACCTTCCGGCTGAATCATCCGCCATGACGAGATATGTGAAACCGCCCTCTGAAATGTAGTGGAACAGGTATTGCTCCCAGACATATGTGAGCTTGCTGTTATTTGGTGGGATCTTGGAAAGAATTGTCTGTGTGGCTAGCACGACGAGCGAGACGTTGAGCGATTGAACGAAAACTGCCTGACACGTGAAACCGACCTTGAGAGAAGTCACGCTTGCCCGCCTGGTGCTCAGCGAGAATGGTTGAGCCCTGTGCGACGAGTGCGTGTATCTGCGAGCAATTCAGCATCAATGATTCTTCTAGAAATTCATAGTGTTCGCACCAGAGACATAATAGCGGATAGCGGACAGACAGAAAACGTGAGAGACGGATGGAGGAATGGAGGAGGCTGTGATACCGTTGCGACATCGTTACACGCAGCCCCAACGGGCCGAGAATGTCCGTGCACCACCACGGGCCGCCAACGCGAACGGGATCATCAACCAGTTGAGTTCAGCCTCGCGACTTGGACAAGACCACGACTGCCGCGTTCGACCAGACGTCGGGAACGTAACAACAATAGTTCCCCTGCGCGTCCTGGACATATATCGAGTCACAACCAAGAAAGTTGACTTGTTCACTCTTGTTTCTTGCGGCGCCGCGCAAGTCATGCGCTTCAGTGCTCGTTCACCATCACCTTCCCCCGTGCGCCGGTGCGTATCAGCGGCCCTATTGATCCCATTTGATTCGGCGTACCAACCACTCTTGCAGGCGACGGAGTCTCTCCTACGGCCTACAATCCTCTTCTTATTCATCCTCTAATTCAGAGGCAGATTCTTCGCAAACGGACTCGTCTTCTGAATCCGACGAGTATAGTTCTAGCGGCGGTGGGAGCTCGCCCAACTTTACTAGGACGGCCAGAAAGACCAGCCATCCATCTACATCTACGTCGTCGTGAGTGTTGCTATTTCTTCCTTCTCTTTGTCTGAGCATCGGGCAGACGACGGGCCGGTACTCTCTCTGCTTCTGGGCACACCCAGATCGATGACACAGTAGCCGCAATTCGCCTTCGAACGAGACATCATGACCCTTATGAAGAATGGGCAAAGCGGACGCGAATAGATGCCTTTGTATGCCCCCCTCCCCGTTTGAACTTGCCTCGCGTTGCTCACTTCCAATACCATTTAGAAAACCGCACGCCGCGCTGTTGAATCGGCACAAACTCAATGGGATGTATTGCAAGCGGCAGCTCGCGAACTGGACGCTGAAAGGCAAGCAATAGTCCTAAGGAAGGAAGCAGACTTGGTGGCAGAGCGCCTTGCGGAGTTGGCAAGCCTCCAGGCGGCCGAGGAAAATGAGAACAAGACGAGTTGGAATGACCAAAAAAAGTCAAGACAAGCACAAACCGAAGGCATCATTCGCTCAGAAATGGAGAGGCAGCATGCAAAGCAGAGGGAGGAGGAGCGTATCGCAAAGGAAGAAGCGGAGCGTTTACGGAAAGAAGCTGAGAAGGCGGCCGCCGAGGAGCAGCGCAAAAAGGAGGAAGCCGCCAAAGCCGTCAAGGAGGCAGAGGAGGCGAGGGCCAAAGCAGAGAGGGAAGAGGCCGCGAGGAAAGAAGCAGAGAGGGTGGAACAAGCCAAGGCTCAAGCTATCGAAGCTCAAGCCTCTGAACGAAACGCGCTAGGCATGACAACGCCTGATGACGATTGGCGTGAGGCGAGACTCGCGTTGAAGGTGCGTTTTCTGCCTTACGTTTGATCGCCATCATTAACGACATGTCATGGTAGCAATTGAAGTCAGGACCGATCGCGCGCGTGAAGGCTAACCGGGACTTGAAGAAGGCGTGGAATGAAATCAGACGCAAGATTACACCAAGAGTCGGCCAGCTGACGAACGAGCCTCAAGTGATCGCGAACATAGTGAGTAATATGTCACCAGCGTTGCATTACAGCAAATCCTGATCGTGATGATGTACAGTCGCAGCAGATCGTGCAAATATTGCGCCCACCAATGGCACTACCCCCTGACGTATATCATGCGTCATTGTCCTCGCTAGCCAAAGCGATCCTTTTGCAAGCCGAGACTGAGGTCACGGCCGAGAAGCGATCTGCGAGGCCGCTCGCCCAGCTGACGCTGAACTCTATGAACACACTCGACGGCTTTAGCACCGTCTTCTGGGCGAAATTGTGTCAGAGGACGGGCGGTTGGACGATCCCCGCACCGGTGCCGTTCAAAGATGCCGACGGCACGCCGTTCACCCCCGCCACACGCGTGAAAGCGTCCGGATTGCGCGAGGAGACTAGCGCAGATCACACCGCGCGCGTTGCGGGCATCATGCGCGTGTATTTCTCGTTGCTGCTTCTGCCACCGCCAGCCCCACTTTCGCGCGAATTCCACATGTCGCGCCTTTGGACGTTCGTCTCTCGGCTCGTCGGACAGCCAGCCTTGTTGCAGTCCTCGCTTGCGACGGAACTTCTCTCGGGTACGTGTCAGTCGACTTGTCGTGTCTTCTATCGTTCTCGCGCTTGTGAAAAAGAAACATCACGGCGTTTTTTTTTGTTTGTTCTTATCTGTTCTATGGAGGCTGACTGAAGCACTACAGTCGCTCTCGAAGTCGGAGGTTCTTTCGCTCGCGACGTGTGGGGTTCGCAATGGATCAAGCTCATGGCCCTGCTCTACGAAGGTGGCATGACAGATCCTTCTCCTCTGGGTGGCTCGGGTCTAGACTCTCGTGCATCTCGCGTGCGATTACAGCTGGAGATTGAACGTGTGATGGGTAGTGGGTGATCGTTATGCATACACAGAGACACACAGACTAGAGGCGGTTTCTGTAGAATCCCCTAGGGATTCCTAGAGTTCCCGATTCGTTCGCAAAGGCTCCGATATCTAGGGGAATTTAGGGACCATCATCCGTCCCATCGCGCGCATCGATGGTGGTGGCAACGATGAGAGGAAGCCATAGATAGCGAGGGCCAATTCTCATCCGGATCTCGCGTAGACTAGTTTCCCGTTATATATACACGCGCTCTTTGTGATAGGCGATAGTGGAACCTGGACGGACGGAGAAAGCCCTAGGGCAGGGCAGTGTGTAGATGTAACCGTATCTCGACCTCTCGGCTCGCCGGCTCGACAAAAGGCCGTGTGACGGGTCGCCGGGAAGGAACGAATGTCCGATCTGGTGTCCGATCCGGGGAACGCACTTGTTCCACGAGTGTCTCCTTCTCTTCGAAATCTCATTGTTCTCCTGTCCGATTCTGGAGTGGCCGCGTTGACGTGCACAGATAGCACAGCCGCACGCTCTCCACCGAGTTGGTCTCGCCCCTTAGGTTTGAGCGAGCCAGGATGTGGAGCCAGTGGCGACGTGTAGATTTATATCATATCTCTGCTTCTCATACAATTGGAGCGATGTAGCTACCGGGGTCCATGGTAGTGTGGTCTGTGGTGTGGTCCCTTGCTCCCGAGTGGAGCTCAAGTCTTTCACATGCCAAAAAGGCTTCATGCGTTTGTAAACAAAGTCGTGGCATTAGAATTCTGTCCAGGTGGGCATCCTGTGATCTCACTCGAATCCTAATTGAAACCGTGAAGAAGACGTATGCAAGGCGTAACAGAGTCGTAAGCTGTTTGCTACAATGTAGGGAATAACTACGAGTGAAGGGGAAGGCGGGTAAGTATTAGGCGGCGGGGATGCAGAACAAGTGAGACCGAAAAAAATCAAAAAAGGTAATAAGTAAGAGCAGCGCCTCGCGCTAAACCAAACTGGATTTACATCGAAAAACAAAGCTAATGTAGTCACTGCTAAAAGCGGGGTGTGAGGACTAGCTCCGTGGTGATAAGATACGGCATGCGGCTCTGGGTATAGGTACCGTGCGTATGGAGAGGAGAGAAAGGAGTCAAGACAGAGACAGGAGAAAAGAAAGTTCCGATCGATCGAGGATCACGCCCTAGTGGGAACGCGAGGACCTAGTGGTCGCGGTGCGGCTGGAGGGGCAGAGGGCTTCGCAACCGCAGCGGTGAGAGCCGCCGGCCACCGGTCAATGGGAGGCAAAGGGGGCGGTTGCTGTTGGGACATCGATATCGTACGGGACTTGCGAATTGGCGATGGCGATGCTGGGGTGGTAGAACGATATGATGGGACGGTAGGTGTCGCAGATCGGTGAGTATAAGAAACGCCGGGAGTAGAAATTCGAGGGGGAACATTAGACGACGAACGAGAAGTAGACGTGGGGGCTGTAGACGCCGAGCGTGTAGGTGTAGGAGCTACAGACGCTGAACGTGTGAGGCCAAAGCGTGAAAGAGGCGAAGTAATATTGGAAATATAAGACGGTGGGGAAGTAGGTGACGCAACACGAGAACTAGGAGGAGATGCTGAGGACCGCGAAGGGCTCGACAAACCAGTGTGAGCAGTCGCCGCCAAAGATGCTGTTGAAATGGTTGGGTTGGACACGAAGCGACTGAGCTCGGTGCGGAGACTCTGACACTCTTGGACCTTTTGGTTGTATTGGACTTTCTGTAAAAACGTTAGTATAGGAGTACATCGCCAGAATGTTGCAAATAACTAACCTGCCTAAGAAAACGTTAGGACCTTGTCACCACAAGAAAGATTTAACTCATGACTCACTTGTGAAGTTCGACCTCAAGTCTACTCTTCTCATGTTCAAGCTCGTCCACTTTTAATTTTAGAGACGCTTCCGCATGCTTGGCAGCTTTGGATGCGTCGGAGAACGCAACGTGATTTGCGAGGATGGCCTTGAGAAGTAAGGAACTCAAGTAGAGCGCCGAGGACTGTATATGCGAACGAGTAAGCGAACTGCTATGTGCAGACGAGGACGGTGCACGGACAGCGTCGACCGTAGTTACTTCCGTAAGCCAGCGATCAACCTCCTGCTGGAGGGCAGTGACTTCTTCCACCGAACATTTTTTGGAAGCCACTCGAGCGACCTTGGACTCCAACATGCGACCCTCACGAGCGCGGGCCTCCCCAAGGTCAGGGAAAGTAGGTGCAGAAGCTTTGAGGAGATCATTAGGAAAGTCATCCTCGATGAGTGGGGGTCGAGGGCTATTGGGACTCCTTCGTGGAGTGCTCCAGCCGCTGCTGGGGCCATTAAAATCAATACGAATGAGACGAACGGTGCCACGGGTGAATTGTTCGCGGCAGAAGGGACAAGCTGGTGATAGACGTGATGTAGTTTTTTCGAGGATGGTGTTGCAGCAACTCAAGCACAATACATGACCTGAAAGGTTGTGAGATGGGTTGAGCGAAAATTTTTCTGAAGTAGAATAAAGAGAAAGCGAACCGCATGGGATACAGTGTGGTAAATTACGAGGACCAAACTCGTCCGCGCAAACGTCGCACAGAGAGCCAGGCTCGAGGGTGAGCATGGTAGCATATAAAGAAGAGAGAAAGATCTAGGGGAGCATAAGGAGGGGGAAGGGGAAAAAAAGCGAGGCGTCAAAAAAGTGGGTCTCACAATAAATACCGTACCTTTGAGTCACTTCTCCCGATTGGGCGGTCTTCCGGGGTCCTTTACATTTCTCATCCACTTCCACATCCCCTTTCCACATTCCCCGTCCTTCCACCGGTTTCCCCGATCCTGGTGACGGAGCTCACTACGCACACACACCCCTCTATGACTCATCTTTTGTCGAATTTTTGTTTTTGGGATGCGGAAGGGGTGAGGATCTGGTGGGCGGGCATGAAAAACTGTATAGTTTCCCTCAACAGGGTTCTGTGCCTTGTTGGGTTAGGGCTCGAGATGCACATTGCCAAGACCCGATGGCTTGGCTGTTGCACTTCTTGCACCTCGGCTTCGGCACGGAACCATTTCTTTCGCTAGTCAACTTGGTTCCGACCTACAGTAGAGTATGGTGGAACACCCTCTCTCACCTCACCGAGGACTGCAATTCGTATCTCATTTCTTGGCCGCATCTAACAAAGTATATTAGTCGTCCGGTTTCATCAAACATTGTTGTTCATGACCCGACGTCTGATGTGGCGATGCTGAAACACGTTGCGCAATGTAGCGCCGGCTACGGGCGGGCAACCCGCAGCGAATCCCGAGTTGTCCAGCTTCATCCCGATTCGGTGGCTGCCTTTCTTTCCCCCGGGCCAGAATACATTACTGTGCTACCAAATGTGCTTGGAACCAGAACTGCTCCGATCCTCCTAGAACTTTCGCGTCGCGTCCAGCACAATTTTCCGGAGGCCGGCCTTCTGCTGTGCCCTTTGCCCAAAGCCCTGCGCGCCTATTCCACATTCACGGCTGAGTCACTTCATTAATATCCATTAATAACCCTGTAATGCTCACTGCTGTGAGGACACTCATTACTTTCCTCGAGTGACGACTTCGCTCTGGACCACCGATCTGTCTGTTTCACACCTCTCACAAGAGCACCGAGTGAGTTCGACGACGCACGCGGTGATTGCACAACAATTACTCGGGCGCTCTCTTCGACAGCACCTCGAGGCTCAAAGAATGACAAGTTTTCTCAACATCGAACGCCACAGAAATCATCTTGAGCAAAAAATGCACAGTGTCTACGCTCAACTAGGAATCTTCGCCGCTCAAACTTCCTAATCGATAATCGGCTAGCATGCAACGTTGTTCCGCACTTTCCGTAGTCAGCGGACGCTCTTTCCCGTGTCTTCCCCCGGGGTCCAGTGTTCTGCTGGGAGACCAGCTGTGCGAGTCTCATTTGAATTGCCAATTGCTATATCGTTATCATGCCACGGTTCCCGAAGCGTTCACGTTAGGTCCTCCAAAAGAAGGTTATAGGATTTATTGCGAACTATAGAATGACAACGTGAATGCATGGAATTCCCCGTTTGGTTTCAGATAGTCCTAGGTCTGCCATTATCAACCATCTATTACCGCCATTCTCCTTCTATTAAACACGTCGAGGTGAAGCCCGACCTGTGTACGTTCCTAACCCTCTTACACGTACATTGGGACATATCTCTCGGTCCCTCGATGGGCTTTCACTCGTGATTAACACAGGGATGACGCGATCCTTTTCGGTTATCATCAATCACACGTGGGGTTTGCGTGGGGCGAGCCGGGGGCGCGAAAGTTCGTCGTGTAAAGTTCACACCGATAGTACCTGTAATTCGCCAGATTCCGAATGTGTTTGACAGAGATACCGTATTACGGGGACCGGAAGTACCTCGAGTTTCTCGGTATCGGCGTATGACCTGTAAAGCCGCCAAGGGTATACACATTCCGTTACACGAGGCACTTGACCAACCTAATTCGCGAATTGCGCTTTCAACACGTCAACGTTAACAACGTAACGCTCGATTTCCCCGATCCGAGTAGCCGGTAAGAGACTTGCGTGGCCCACGAGCTCGCACGCAATTTACCCTGAACCGACGGGTACGAATTGCGAATGAGGGCTGCGACGCGACGACGGACTTAATGATAAGGAGGCAACGCCTTGTCCACGCGGCCGTCGAGCCCCCTCGGAGGCAAGTCACTCATCGGGAATTGGCTGAATCATCTACGACACGCAAATCTCTCCTTCCTTCAAGTGGTAAGGGCTCTCGGCAAGAGGAGTGAGTGTCGCGTGTGCCCGAGCGTCACGCGAGTTTTCCACCCACTGTCCTGGGGTCCTGCCTACTAAAAATTGTCTATGGCGGTGCCCATCATGCATCATCAAGGACGCGATGCCAACACATTGCCAATGCCATATGATGATATTGCCAGGATGTCCCAGGATATGATAGATTACCACACAAATCGGAGGAAATAATCGACTGGCACGTTATGTCTGTTGGTGGGCCTTATCACCCGAACTCCTTGCACTCGTCTCCTTTCGGCTATGCCAAGACAAGTACAGACAGACCCTAACTTGAGAGTTGGAGTAAGACTCTCGACTCCACCTTTGTGGAGAATGTCGGTCATTGGAAGTCACGCCCGAAGTTTTCTCATACGGCTATTTCGATTTCCCAGTGTTCTTTAGTGGGACACTACCATACCAAATGCGACTTACTCATGCAACAGCAGACAAGAAGCGGTGCAGCTGGTGGCCCACTATTGGCATTGGGGTAACCCATATGAGCGACCAATTGCACGAACATTCCTCATGAGAGGGTTTGACACTCATTGTGCACAATTGTACTTCTCCTTCGAGTCAAATTGAAATGTCACAACAAAAACTAAAGGCACTCGAAAGGGAATGCACGACCACGGGACAAGCCCTTGGGACTTGTTGCGCGTCGTGCGGCGACACATTGTTTATTGTATAGCACGATTTACATATGGGGGGAAAACATATGAAATTTTATACATTCGCAATCATAGACGACGTCCCCGGCGACCACCCTAGGAAAGGTCAGCTAGATGGCAAACTATGAGCGAAACAGGGCCAACCTTGCGACGCGTAGAGTCAGTCGGGACGGGGGTGACATCCTCGATGCGACCAATCCGCATACCAGAACGCGCGAGGGCACGCAGAGCACTCTGGGCACCAGGGCCGGGCGTCTTGGTGCCAGTGCCACCCGTTGCGCGTAATTTGACATGGAGAGCAGTGATGCCAACTTCACGGCAACGAGTAGCGACGTCCTGAGCAGCAAGCATGGCGGCATAAGGAGAAGACTCGTCACGATCTGCCTTGACTTTCATTCCGCCTAGCGAGATGGTCAGGTCGACTATAAACAGACGGTCCAACTCACCAGTCACACGGGAAATGGTTTCCTTCCCGGACAAGTCGGTCACATGGACAAATGTATCATTGAACGAAGCATAGATGTGGGCCACGCCGAACACGAGCTCGCCCTCGCTAACTTGGGGCCCTAGCTGGACGGTGGTTTCTTGTGCAACACGCGCTTTTTTGGGAGCCTATCCATCCGGAGGTCAGCAAACTCATCCATCGAACTGGGGACTACCTCTGCCGCTCCGAAGGATGGAAGAATGCGATTTCACTTCTATTCCGTGGAACCTACCATTTTTTGAGCCCTTGGATAATGAAATACTTGAACTTGAGCCCACAGAGGTCGTGAGGGATGACGATACTGTTCTCGAAATTAGAGTTGCATTAGTCGGTCAATGCCGTGCGTAAACATGACCACACAGCTCTTGGGACGATAGCACTGCATTCGACGTTCTCGTAACTCATACCCACCGTGACATTCCTCGACAACTCATTGGACATAAGTTCAAACTCGAGACACCTAAACCTCTCCCAAGGGGTATGGGCTATGAGACCGTCGACTGTACTAGTCGAATAATAGGTGACCGTATGGGCCACACGACGTGAAAGCAGTCCTCGCTCGCTCAGCCGCGATAACAATCGAAGCATCAACTTTCATCAATTTCATGCCGCAAGACTGACTTTGTGACAACGAACATTACACCTGGTATTGCATGCAAAGTCATTCCACAATTCGCTGACTCCAGGTGTACCCCGTTCAAGCGAGTCGATGCACACCGCCTGAAAAGACGGCCCATAGTGACAAATTAAAGCTACTAATGGGCTTGTTATTGCATCTTCACAGACAAATCGTCTACTGTACAACCTTCACCGACTCCGAGTCTCCTACCATGTCCGACGCCCACCCACCCCACACCCCATTCCCCCCCCTTTCCATGCGGTCGTTCCATGCAGATAGATGTCAGAACTGTCGATTCTTTGCATAAGACCCCAACCAGATCCTGATGTAGTCGTGATCCATCTTTACGCGTCCCTTGTTTTGTGACCTAGAGAACTCTCACAGACGTGACTTTCACTCCTTCTCCTTCCCAGACTCGCAAACACTTTTGTACACGGGTCAGTGAGACAAGTTGCTTCGACAGGCGCCTATCAATAGCTGAAAATGATGACGAACCACGTATGAGGACCACCGTACTTGGGTCGGCGGCACTGGTATGCGTTCGAATTGCGCTTCCGAACATTTCGTGATCTAAGATGCCAATGACTGATTCCCCAGTGATTCCCCTTGATAATCACGATAGTACGTTTTTGGTAGGTGGGTGTGAGGACACCTTATAAGAGCTGTCCCTTGCGCCACTAGTGGAGACTATCTCTTTTCCTACACGCTCATCATGTCGTCTGAAGTACCTTGCACTGCACTCAACAACGCGATCAGGGCCAAAGGTCACCTATTTCCCTGTATACCTGGTGTAGTCATTGATCTTGTGGTCTTCATCCCCAGGGGCAACCATTCCGCAGATCGCCCAGAGTGTTGGCACCTCTCAAGAACGCATTCGCGATAGTACGTTCGAGTCTTCCCATAACTGGCTTTCTTGCTTACACGTGGCAGTCGTCTCTGGAAAAGAGCGCCCTACCCAGCAGGAGTTCAGCAAGATCGCCAGTTCCTTGAATATTACCAGCCCCGCAGTAAGTGATCACACGATACCTCAGGCTGTAGCTTCGAGCAACGCTAACTTGCTCGGATTTGTCCCTTAAGCCCCATGACTCTGCCCACGCCACCAAATAGGGAGGTTCTGTTACCGTGTATTACACCCAATGTCGTAGGCGCCTTGTTGTACGGATAGTTGTGATGATAACTCGAGATAGAAGTTGAGGGCGTGGCTATGATATCTCACCGATGATATACTGTGTTGTTGGACGTTGTCATGAAGATGTGAGTCGCGATATACACTGATACCTGGTTGGCTCAAGCCCTTTCAAGATAGGCTGCTACTTGGGATGTAGGATACTAGGATCCACTTGCATTTATGACTTGGAAGCCATGGAACAGGTTAATGGTTCTGATGATCAACAGAGCGAATATTGATCAACTCTGCGACCATCACTATGGGAGCTGGTGCCAGTGGGACTTCCCAGCCGACCTTGGGGATGGTTGTACTCGGATTCCGCCGGGGGTGACCCTGGACATCAGTTGTGTGGCTGACCGCCGCCTTCGGCGAAAAACACGTGTAACAGACACGATGGCTACTGACACAAGACACGAAGCTGAGACGTGGACCACATGATGCATCACAGGCGCGGATAAATGGTTTCGCTCGCTGTTTTGGGCATATCAAGCCGGCGCGCAGTCGTGTAGAGTCGGTATATATAGTGGATTGTGGGTGGATGCCGCATGATTCCGCCTGTTTGCCGGCGGAGGATTATGAGGGAGGAAACCCGCCCCCAGTAGGATGGCTCGGCGTAATCAAGCCACTGGCAGGGCCAGCTTACCACAGTGAAATCTGGGGCGGTGGCAATAACCGTGCCGTAATTCGGACGTGAGCCGAAGAATGTCCATTAAGCAAAGACCTCCGTGACGGGGCAAGGAATGAATGAATGGACCAACGGATGAAGAAATGAATGCGCCAGCGATAAACTACATTGCGTTGCTTCTGAGTCACCGAAGAGCTGCGCACCCTCGATTCAGAGCCTCGTGTACATGTGACGCGAACGGGGCTCTTCACGGGCGCCAGGTAGTGACCGAAACTATCTGGCAAGGGTAGTACCAAAAAGAAAACATCATCTATGAACTACTTTGCGAGGGTGGAAGGGAACCAGAAATGTCTCCACTTTCTCCGTGGTATGATGAAGCGAAGCCCGATTGCGGTCCGAACTAGGGACGGATGCAGTGCTGCGGAGGGGATGTCGCAAGGAAGCCCTAGTGCCTAGGTGAAAGGGCACCCAAAACAGGATGTGACGAGTGCCCCGCCAAGCAAACACATTGCCTGCCCTGTGGATGAACATCGTGCAGTGGCGGCAGGGGGAGGGGAAGCCCGAGGGGTGATTCAGCAGGATACATTCATATGGGCGTCAAAGGAGAGTAATGTCCCCGTTACGCCGTAATACAGCTGTTATCAACTACACTCGAAGGATTCACCGGTTCTGCACGCAGCAGAGGCGTGTTGGGGGCGACCCGAATTCACCTTTTGTTCTAAGCTTTTCGGGGAGTCGATTCTTGTTCGATCTCTGGAACCATGAAGCTAGCTTGCTCCGAGTCCCCCTGGTACAGTATTGTTCCAAGATTGGGTATTTCTATGTCCACTTTGGATAGAACAAAAGTTAGAGACCGAGATAACTCAGACCAAGACTTAATTGGGACGGAGCTTCCGGCATGGGTTGACATCCCAGTGACAGCCTTGGCGGGGTAACGTTAGAAAATACCGATGAAGATCCGACCTCAGGTGGAGGACTTAAAATCTTAAACGCTCAAGGGGAATCAAGCGGAGAAAATGAGCACGGAAGGGAATCGTAAGGCGGAGGTGTATTACCAATTGGAGCCATACACCTCAAGTACGGAATCCTACGGAACGTTTCAATGAAGCACATTGGATAGATACTATTTGAACATTTCTGTCAGCTGTAGTCACTCGAATGCGGTTCAGAAAGGACTTCTGTTCTGGAACGTACGGTCATTGAACATGCCGAATAAAATGGAAGATACGCTAGTACCGTACTTGCAGTTTTATTGCCTTGAACAGTAAGTGCACACGGGCTTCCCTGGGTTCCAGGTTGGTGACAATGTTTCAGCAACCCTAATCATGACCGTCGACGGTGCAATTATTGGAATTCGGACCATTTCTTGTGCATTTTCACGGGACTCGGAAACTCTAGCCAACCCTTTTCCCTTGGGGTCGACTTCTAAGTCTTTTCAAATCAAATCACGAGCAACCATCACTTGACACGCATCGAGATACTGTACTCACGGAGAAAAGGCCTCGGCATTGTGGGCGGCTTGTGCGATACCGAGTCGTTATTCTTGCAACACTGGGGACTGGTCTGGGGTCAATCCTGGAGTATGCACTCACGAGCGGGCAAACGGGGTGTGGTTCCTATATCGATTTATCGCAGGTGGGCTTCTCTCTGGTGGCAGAGGTGGAGGGTGAGACATCGCCAGCTACCAGGAGATTCTCCTTGGGCACCAACTACAGCATCTGATGGTCGTCATCATACTCCTATGGGTGGCAAACTCCCCAAACCCGCTGCTTAATTTGGTGAAGCGCCAATTGAAGTCGGGATAGAGTCTTGATTCGTCATTTCGAGACGTATCGTTCCCAATGCACAACTTCCACGACGGATAATTCAGGAACCAACGCTTACAACGAGACACCGCCAATTCCCACGGGCAAGCAACTTATAGAAGACCTGGCAACTCAGATACAGTCACGCAACACTATTACAAGTAGCGTAGCGTACCTTATGTTATAAGCGTCGACCCCCGCCCCGCCGACAAAGGGAGTCAAGACTAGTGCCCGTAACGATCCCCCTCCTTATAACATACCTGAACTGGCAATCGAATAGCGCAAAGAACGGGTATGTGGCACAATTTGAAGTAAGCGCAGTCGAGGACTATGAGGTCATGATCAATCGCAGCTATAAGTCTTCAAATGGACCAAAGGTATCCAAGTGGATTGGTTAGCCGTCACCACAGGTGAAATTCAGGGTGATAAGTCTAAGTCCGAGACTAATCGTATCAGCGAAGACTGGTCGCGAATCTCGCTTCAAAGACTGCGAGCAGAGAAAGTCCTACACAATGAATAAAATTCACAGAAATCCTCGCACTCGTGAAGAGTATGATGAATTGTCCAATCACCCGTGTAATTCGAGAAATCGACGCCGGGAAGCATTAGCTTCTTGAGAAAGCGATCGAAGAAAAAAAGGACAGGAGGATCAACATACGTACAACAACCAGGGGGAACACAGGGGAGCGCATTAAAGAGTAACAAATTTAAGCAGACTGAAACTAATGGTGCGTTGCCTTCACAACGGAAACGATGACAATTATGATAATGACGAGGATGGCACCTCCGATGATGAGACGCATCTGGGTGAGAGTATTTTGAGCCGATGAGGACGCGAACAAGGGTGGTTACATTACCTTCATGTCTTTCCACCTTCACAAGTCCATAGTTAGACATGTCTTTGGAACATGAGACTCACATTAGGAACTCACCACATGTTCTGTGAGATTATGTTAAGCACGAACACATTACGAAAACAGAAAAACCCAAACGCACCTTCCGGACCCGATTCGCATTACGCCTGAAGCCTTGAGCAGAAACGGCAAGATTGTCTGAAAGAGAGTGGGAATGCATGAGCATTGACGTCGTGTTGGCATGGTTTCACTCCCTCAGCAGAGGGGCAAGACAGAGGTGGTAACACCTGCGTGGTCAAAACATATGAGAAACACCCACCTGTCTTGTCTTGCAGTGAGTCAAGTCGCTCCTGACGTTCTACGACCTTGGTGATATTGTCTCGCATGATGCCGACGGTGTCATCAATTTGTGCTTGAATAGCAGCTGTCTTGGGGTTCGGTCCAGTGTTTCCACCGGAAGCAGATGGATTGGCCGAGGAGCCACCACGAGGAAGGTATGGGTCATAAGGTTCGGACCTGGAAGATGTGGTAGCGGTAGTAGGAGAGGTGAGAACGTGAAGGACTGCGGATGATGCGTAACCTAGACTCACATGACGTGTTCGTACGGTTCTGGATGAGAAGGGGATGAATAAAGGGGAGGGGCAAGTCGTCAGGGTGTGGTGTGTTGAAAAATCGAGTGGACAGTGGCTCTAGGCTCACCGAGCTTTGAATCAGTGGGAGTTAGCTTTGAGGGAGGCAAAGCAAGTAAGCGAGAAGCGAGTTGAGGTTGCGCGCACTGCCGCAATAACAAACATAGGAACACAATCCCGGCTTCAGCCGGCAGAAACTCCGTCATACCCACCAATCAGTGGAGCAGTGCTTACAGTGCTTGGCTGTTCTCCATCATAATCATAATTGCATAACTTCTGTGACCGTTCCGAATACTAGCTAGCTCATAACTTAGGACACAATGACACCCTCGGTGAAAACGAACGGTGCCAGTATAATTGGCATGTGCCATACAACACAAGTGCGGTAATAACAGTGATTAACGGCCGCCTCGTCCTCCCTTTGCTTGCTGCTTAGAGATATTCTTGAGATTGGCCGCAGGAACAGCAGAACGTTGCGGCTGTAACCGTATCAGATCGTTGGCATGTAAAATGCGACGTGAACAACGAACCTTAGGCTTTTTCGCCTCTTTCTCTTTCTTATCGGCCTTCGCTTTCGAGATCGCCGCAAGTCGTTGCGCTGTCCGGACCTGGGCGGTCTGCGTGCGCTTGGCAGCAATGGCTGCGAGGTCCGCTCCGACAATGCCCCTCTGGTGTTTTACAGTTCTACGTGACCGTTTCTTCGCTACCTCTTCTGTAATACCCTTCTTGTGCATGCGACGGTAAAGAACAGTCCATGCAATCTTTCGCGGGTTCTTGCGCTGCAAAAATAGCGATTCACTCTTCGATGTGCCAAAGCGGAAGATCTGAAAGAGATATGTTGTAGGTTCACAAACATCCTAGACAAGCGTGGACGTCTTGGCACTAACTTTGCTGTCGCCACGAACGAACAAGCGACCTTTGCTTGGATATATCTTGTAATTCGTGAAAGAGTCGATTTCGAGTTTCTTTAAAGACGACCGTCAGTGGGACAGTGACTAACCTACATAATGGACGCACCATCTGTAGTGTGAAGCCAGGTCCAAAGAAACCATCAGTTATTGGATCTTAATACATTGTCATCCAAGGGCGGTGTGAAGCATCCATCCACCAATGCCAAAATAAAGCAGAATATCCATGACGGGGCGGCGTCCTTGCGACATTTTGATAATAAAAGGCGGCTCACCTTGAGGGATTAGGGGGCCGTTGGGGGGATATGTCGACTGCCTTGACTTTAGTTAGATGGGCAATACGAGCGCAGACCGGATGTCTCCGGTCTGAGTCTAAATAATCCAACTTCAGAACTGACCGGTTACGTTACACCAAATTCTCACATATAAATAACATTCTTTATTAAATAAATATTATAATGAATGATTAAAAGAATATATTCTCACAAGATCTTCACAGTTCTAAAGGGAATTAGTTTTACTTCTGTCTTTCGAGAGCGCACATTTATTCTTGAAAAAAGGAGTCATGGCTTTTTGATTGGCGCGTGAATGTACACGCATGTGGTGCAGACGAGTGGCGCACGGACAATGCCTTACAACTGAGGTGGCGATTGTGAGAGATTATTGTTCAGAGTACGGTACACGACAACACTGTAGCAGTCCTGTTCAGTTCCGGTGTTGAACGGAGTGAATTGCGTTGATCATGATGTCATTCGAGGATGGGAACGAGTTGCCTTAAGATGTTAACGTACAGTTGACTGAGCGTGGTCGACCCGAGATACACACGCGATGAGCGCCCTTAAACCACACACTCTCAACGACCGGTCCCGTTTCTTATCTGACATCCCTATAATTCAGGCTTTCCTCTCATATACCACGCTCTTTTTTCTATTCTTTATATGTCATCATGTCCAAGACTTCTACTTCTCATAAACACTCCTCCTCCGTCGTCCAGAACCATAAGGCTCACCTTGCCTCTGCCTACAACGAACTCGGCAAGGAACTCTCCTCCACAAAGATCAAAGTAGTGGGGAACTACACCCTTGGGAAAGTCATAGGTGAAGGTAAATATTCTCTACTGTTTCTTCCCCGAATCCTCCCTTACCCCATACCACCTAGGGGCATATGGAAAAGTCCGCTTGGGCACACACCGGCTCACCTCCACGCGCGTTGCCGTCAAGCAAATACCCAAGGCCCTTTCTACTACCCTCACTCGAGAAATTCATCATCATCGCCAACTCCATCACCCCCACGTTACCCAGTTATATGAAGTAATTGCGACCGAGAACTCTATATGGCTGGTCACGGAATTATGCTCGGGAGGCGAACTATTTGACTACCTTACGGAAAAAGGCAGGATATCGGAACGAGAAGCCCGCCACATCTTCGGCCAGATATGTTTGGCAGTAAACTATTTGCACGAGAAAGGCATCGTGCACCGTGACCTCAAGTTAGAGAACGTATTGCTGGATGAACGCTGTCGGATCAAACTAGGAGACTTTGGCTTCACCCGCGAGTTCGATCGAGGGGCATACTTGGAGACGTACTGTGGCACGACAGGTTATGCTGCGCCCGAAATGTTGGAGGGAAAGAGGTATCTCGGACCAGGTAATCTGTTCATTACTATGTTACTTGACACTGCTGACCTCTCCACAGAGGTGGATGTCTGGTCCCTTGGCGTCATTCTCTACTGTCTTTTGACTGGGGGACTGCCCTTCGATGATGACGACGAGTCGGTTATGAGGGCGATGGTCATCAAAGGGGAATTCGAGGATCCTGAGTGGTTATCTGATGGTTCGTTTCTTCCTTCTCTATGCAGTCGTCCTCTAAACTTCTACTAGATGTACGCGACTTGATTCGTAAGATACTACAAAAGGACCCCGTCAAACGCATCACAATCCCTCAAATTCTGACTCATTCCTGGTTCACAACCCCGTCTTCCTCCGTTTTGGGCAAGACCAGCTCCTCTAGCCATGCGGCTGTCGTTCCGCAGCCAATTCAGGCCCAGCCATCCTCTGCGGCCTCGGAGTCATCTGCGACTTCCGAATCTTCATTCCGCTCTGCATCGTCGGAGCTTGACGTGTCTTCTGCAACGACGCCGGACGACGTTTCTCACGAATCAGTATCCGAAGAGAATCCACAAATACATCGCCACCCCAGCCAGTCTACCATACGTAGGCCAGCCAAGAGTGAAGGAAAGAGGCAATCACATCCGGAGACAGTAATGGAAGAGGATATTCCACATTCAGTCTCTCAACCATCGTCTACTTCTCGGCGTTCCAGTATTAAAGAGCCCCCTGCATTCCCCACGCGTACGCCTGTACGGACAAAGCGACGTTCTGTCTCTTCGAATCTCTCGGATCCATCCTCTCCTGCCGCCGAACAACTTCTGCCCTCATTTCCTCCACAAGATTTCGCGTCACTTCTGAACAGCCCCGCTCCCATCATATTTGGGACGAAGTCCGAGCGTGAGCTACTCAATAGTCTGAGTTCCCTCGGCTTCGAGACTGGCCAAATTGTGCATTCTGTTTTAAGTGATGCATGTGACGCAGCTAGTGCCATCTGGTGGATGCTCATGCGACGTGCTGAACGCAAAGCAATAGAAGAGGGGAGCAACCACTCTACTCACCGTCTTCAAGAGCATGACTCTCGGAATGTGGATGCAGAAGCACGCGGGAGTGTGGAGCGGAAGTGTCCCTACGGCAGCGGGACCAATGACCCCGATACACCCTCGACCGTCCGCGCCGACCCACCACCTTTACTTTCCGCTCACTCCGCCCCGGAACTCGCCTTTATTCCTCCAACGCCCACATCTACGGTTCGTTCACGCACCTCTGCCAAGACTCCTCCCCGTGTCCCGTCTCCAAGCCATGCCCTCTTATCACCAACATCTTCCACTACGGACTCACAGCCTAGGTCCCACCCATCAACTCCAGGTGGAAATGCTAAGGAGAAAGATAGAGAGAAGGATAAGGAAAGTTCGAAGGGGAAGCGCGACGCGAAGATGCGTTCCGGCAGCGTCAGCATTATGCAGCGAGCCACCACAGCTCTTGAGGCTGCAGGCTTAGTCCGAAAGAAGTCTGCGGAGGGCGTAAAGGACGACAGGTCAAGGGAGCGAGACGGCGACAAACGCAGTGGCACGAGCGACGAACCTCGCCAGTCGCACGGGTCAGGAAAGCTCGTCAAATCTCCTCCCCCACGGGACACTCCTGCACCCGGTACAACGACTCCAGATCAGGAAGTTGTTGCAAATCCCGCGGCTCCAAATTCTCCTTGGGTTCTTGCGAGGTTGAGCAACTACTCTCCTCCAGAAATTTCCCCAACGCCGTCACCTGGAGATACGATTACATCATTGCCCCAGATTTCTCCAAAGGAAGGGGGCCAACATCGAAATCGTGCGAGCCTGCTGTCCGCATTCAGAACGTGGTTCAATGAAGATCGAAGGCGCAAACGCAAGTCTGCTGCAACTGGAACGGCGAATGCGACTTTCGCGCATGGGGTTGACCCACGTACCCAGTCAACGTCTGGCGCCGGACGCAACTCTGTCAAAGCAAAGCGACGGACTAGTGTTGGGGCTGGGACATCACTTAAGGGCCATCGGGCAAAGGGACCCTCTGTATCTTCCCGCAGGTCTAGCAGTGTCAACTCTCGACGTTCGTCCACTGCATCCGTGGCACAAGTCACGATGGAGTCGCCACAGTTTGCCTTTGAGCATATGATTACGATGTCAAGACAACGGAGCGACCCGTCTCGTCGCTCTTTTGGCAGCAGAACACCGAACTCGGAGCGCGGGGAACCGAGCTCATCCCGTCCGTCGTCTGTACACAGCTTCATCGTTGGGAAGCCAAGACATCGCAAATCGCCTTCTGTGAGCTCAGCGGGCTCACTTCAACTCGGGCGCACTACTTCTCCCTACCATCGAAGAGCCGGCTCTGGTTCCTCCACGCGAGTGGTGCGCTCACCTGCTCAGGCCGCGCCGCGAGCGGTGCACCTGCGTTCCAACTCTACCACATCTTCTATCCACTCACTACCTTCCTCGAGGCACGGCTCATTCTATGAGCAATCAGAAAGCGAAGCACAGCGGACGGGTTCCCCATTCCGCCCTCACTCGCGTAGTACAATAGAGGAGACCCCCCGGCGGGGTCAGGCTCACGGCAACACCACTTTCATTGCCCAGAAACGTCAAACGCCCTTCCAGCCTCCTTTATTAACAGGTTCCAACAGCACATCGAGCCGCTCCAGCTGGAAGAAGTCGTGGGGCCTCGAACCTCCGGGTTGGCAGACACGGACAGCGCGTCTACCTATTGAAGTATTGTCAATATCTCCTGTAACAGATTCCACTGTACTACGTGATGTGATCACTGGGAGGCCATCCCTCAGCCCTGAAGATGAAGACGATTGGGTGGACGTGGATGACGAACCTGGCTACATGGGTGGAGTTGGCCAGACTCCCGCCACAGCGTCGTCATTCTTCAGCACCAGTAGTGGTCCATCACCAGTCGACCCTACCTTTGGCGGCTATCCTATTGGGGAAAATCCTGTCATGTTCCCTGTGCCGTCCCGCGTGGCCAACTCCGCACGCCCACAAAAAGGCAAACGCGCCGGTAAAATTCCTTCCAACCGTATAAAGCCCGGTACACCACCAATCGGGCGAATATCCCCTCTTCCCAGCGAAATCAGCCTTGATAGTATGCCTGAAGCACGTGGCGGGCGAAGGCAGCTGCCAAATGCTCGACCAGGGCCTGCGTTCAGGCACGCAATACAGGAGGAGGACGAGGATGAAGGAGAAGAGTGATCTGCATCATACTTTTTTCTGTTCTGCGCACGTTCATAAATGACCCTATGCTCCATCCCTAGATGACGCATGTTCTTGGTATGGTATTTTTGTCTCTCTTGGTTTGCATTTACTTGGTCAGCTGGAAACTGCTTTGCCTCATTTTTTTCATCCTATTGTTTCGTTGATTGATCATGCTCTCGGTTATGTCTAGCTTATTTACGTTCCATGGACTGGGTACTAACACGACGACCATGTAGTTATTTATATGGACACTGTACAACTAGACACCGGACACCTTGTAGCGCGCGTCACGAGACGCGTGACTGACGCGCTTGTCACGGCACCCCGCGTCCGGACGCGACGGTCGAATGACAATCACCCTTCTTTCCTTCGGTCTCCTGTCTGCAGCTGGGGATGTCTCGCCGTTTAAACACCAGATCCCGCCCATATTCTCGTGGCTTTAGGAGTGGCGGCTCATTTAGAGGAGGTCGTGGCCGTGGTCGAGGCGGTTCAAGTGCTGCACGACCCGACCCGACACCTAGACAAGATGACGAAGGTACCAGGCTCGCAGAACGATTCGAGCAAATACAGATATATGATGACATTGACGAAAAGCTTGGATTTGCCCGGATTCAAGAAGGGTCTAAGAAGGAAGGCTGGCTAGTGAACATGCATCCAGTTGAGTGTACCTTTCGATCTAATGCCTGTGGATACGCGTCGGCCCCGCGTCCTATGGGCTCATGGGGTCTTTCGTCTGAGACAAGGCCCTCTGCCTATGTTTCCGTCGCACTGTGTCGTACTGACAAAGCTCTGTATTAGACGATCGTGAAAGACCCTGACTGGCCAGGCGGCCGAGCTGCAGTCGATTATTACTTTATCCAAGAGGACGGGGGGATGTTTAAGTGTACAATGAATTCCGAACCGTATTTTTGGATTTCATGCGTAGTACGTTGCCCTTTCAGCACTGTCTTCCATCATTTGCGAGCTGCTCCAACAGGTCGGGATGGAAACCATCGTCGAGGGATGGCTCATCAAGAAATATGAAGGTGTCATTTACCGCATTGTCCGGGAGCGGAAAGAGGATCTTAAGATGCCCAACCACCTCCTTGGTCATCGACGCCTTTTCCTACAGCTGTGCTTCCGGAACGTCACGGACCTTCTCACAGTTCGGCGTGATCTCATGCCCCTCGCCTTGGTCAATAGTGCAAAACGTAGTGCTATCGACGCATACGCCGAGGTTGTCAATGCAACTGAAGGCTCCCACATGAATATCGACAGCGCATGGGGTGCCGAGGCCGGTCCATCTTCCGCGCGCGACAAGGATCCACGAGATGCCATTATTGACATCCGCGAGTTCGATGTGCCTTACTACCTGCGGGTGGCGATGGACAATGAAATTCGCGTGGGACTGTGGTACACGGTCACGTTCAACGCGGGTCAACCCACCCTCACACAGCTGACGGAACGCGTCAAGCGTCCCGACCCAGTAGTCATGGCGTTCGATATTGAGACAACAAAGGCGCCTTTGAAATTTCCCGATCAAGCCATAGACCAAGTCATGATGATCTCATACATGGTCGATGGACAAGGCTATCTCATCACGAATCGCGAGATTGTGAGCGAGGATATCGACGACTTTGAATATACGCCAAAGGAAGGCTATGAGGGACCCTTCATCGTGTTTAATGAACCGGATGAGGTCAGCTTGGCCTTCCCAAGGAGTCACGAGCGTGAGCTCACCATTTATCTAGGCGTCCACAATCAATCGCTTCTTTCAGCACATCCAGGAGGTTAAGCCCACTGTCATGGCTACGTTTAACGGCGACTTCTTCGATTTTCCTTTCTTGTACGCTCGCGCAAAGGCTCACGACATCGACATGTTTCTGGAGACGGGCTTTGCCAAAGACTCGGAAGATGAATACAAGAGTCGATGCTGCGTGCACATGGACTGTTTCCGTTGGGTAAAACGCGATTCCTACCTACCGCAAGGTAGCCAGGGCTTGAAGGCGGTCACTGTAGCCAAGCTCGGTTATAACCCAATCGAACTCGACCCTGAACTCATGACACCGTATGATCTTCCTTGCCATGTGTCGTTTTAATGCTGACTTGGACATTCGAACAGGTATGCGATGGAGCAACCACAAACGCTAGCTCAATACTCCGTCTCCGATGCCGTTGCGACATATTATCTATACATGAAATACGTCCACCCTTTCATCTTTTCATTGTGTAACATCATTCCACTATGCCCCGACGAAGTCCTCAGAAAGGGAAGTGGGACGTTGTGCGAAACTCTGCTGATGGTGCGACGTTTAAGTCGAGTCGGTTTTACTTTCGTGTTAACACTATCTTTAGGTGGAGGCATTCCGCGGACATATCATTATGCCAAATCGACACGAGGAAGAGCACGGCAACATGTACGAAGGCCACCTCCTGGCATCTGAGACATACGTCGGTGGTCATGTCGAAGCCCTCGAGGCGGGCGTATTCCGCAGTGACATTGACACTCATTTCAAGATCGTTCCTTCTGCAGCGCAAAAGGTATTTCCTCTTCTTCTCTGACCGAAGCTTCCTGACCTTCGGCGCAGTTGATTGACGAACTCGACGCTGCGCTAATGTTCTGTATCACAGAGGAATTTAAAATACCTCTCGAAGACGTTACTAACTATGATGCGGTGAAGGCCGAGATCCAAGCTGCTCTTGAAGAGCTCCGGGATAACCCCTTACGGACCGATAAACCCCTGATTTATCACCTGGACGTCGCCGCGATGTACCCCAATATCATGCTGTCAAATCGCCTGCAACCTGACTCTGTAGTGGACGAGTCGGTCTGTGCCGTCTGCGACTTTAACAGACCGGGGAAAACCTGCGATAGGCGGTTGACATGGGCCTGGAGGGGCGAATTCTTCCCAGCCCGGCGCGACGAGTACAACATGATACGACACGCACTTAACCAGGAAACCTTCCCCCCAAAACATCCCGGGGGCCCTCCAAGACGATTCCCTGACTTGACTCCGGCGGAACAGACCGCCCTCACGCACAAGCGACTCGGTGACTATTCACGAAAAGTATACAAGAAGATGAGGGACACCAAGGTCGAGAACCGGGAGACGATCATCTGTCAGCGCGAAAATCCATTCTACGTGGACACCGTGCGCAGGTTCCGCGATCGCCGTTACGAGTACAAAGGTCTTCATAAAACGTGGAAGAAGAATCTCGACGCCATCCTGGCTGAAGGAAGGTCGCTTGCCGAGGTCGACGAAGCAAGAAAACTTATAGTCGTCTACGACTCGCTGCAGCTAGCTCACAAATGCATTCTGAACTCTTTCTATGGTTACGTGATGCGCAAGGGTGCACGTTGGCATTCGATGGAGATGGCAGGGGTGACTTGCTTGACAGGTGCAACAATCATCCAAATGGCTCGGCAGCTCGTGGAACAGATCGGCCGCCCACTGGAGCTTGATACAGATGGGATTTGGTGCATGCTTCCTGGCGTATTCCCGGAGAACTTCAAGTTTCAACTGAAGAACGGAAAATCAATCCCGTTCACCTACCCATGTACGATGCTGAATCATCTCGTCTACGACAAGTTCACAAATCATCAATACCATGATTTCGACCCGGAGACTGGAGATTACAAGGTGCATAGTGAAAACTCTATCTTCTTCGAGCTGGACGGTCCATACAAGGCGATGATTCTACCTTCGTCCAAGGAGGAGGACAAATTGTTGAAGAAGCGCTACGCCGTCTTCAATGACGATGGGTCATTGGCCGAGTTGAAAGGGTTTGAGGTGAAGCGTCGTGGCGAACTTCAGCTTATCAAGATCTTCCAGTCCCAAATCTTCGAGAAGTTCCTTCTCGGAACGACGACAGAAGAATGCTATGCAGCAGTCGCAGAGGTCGCCGACCGCTGGCTTGACGTTCTGTTCAGCAAAGCGGCAGACCTTTCGGACGAGGAACTCGTCGATCTTATCGCCGAAAATAGGAGCATGTCGAAAACCCTGGCAGAGTACGGGGGGCAGAAGTCGACCTCGATCAGCACTGCGAAGCGGCTTGCGGAATTCTTGGGAGACCAGATGGTCAAGGACAAAGGTCTAGCCTGCAAGTTTGTCATTTCCGCGCAGCCAGCTGGCGCTCCTGTCACCGAGCGAGCTGTCCCTGTCGCCATCTTTTCTGCGGACGAGAGCGTGAAATGGACTTACCTGCGGAAGTGGTTGAGGAACAACGGCCTCACCAACTTTGATCTGCGATCCATCCTCGATTGGGAGTATTATATCGAGCGGTTAGGCTCCGTCATCCAAAAGTTGATCACAATCCCCGCCGCAATGCAGAAGGTGGCAAACCCCGTTCCCCGAATCCATCACCCAGATTGGTTGCATAAACGAGTAGCCGCCCTCGATGACAAGTTCCACCAACATAAGATGACCGATTTTTTCAACCCGGTCGCTCCTGGAGCAAGCACTACCCAGCCAGTGGACATTGAGGACATCGGAGACCCGGACGGGAGCTCAGTTCGCCGTCGCATCGCAGTCGTTAACCACAAGCCACGGAAAAAAGTAGCGCCTGCGAGTGAAAAAATAGATGACATTTCTACCAAGCCTCTACCGGATCCTTCCCGCAGCTACTCCGCATGGATTAAGGCTATGCGACCTCGTTGGAGGCACCGACGTACCATGCGCACCGTCAATGCAGATTCGACGACGGTCCCATCTATGTTCCGTGGAATAACAAAGTCCAAGGCTATGTCTCGCTGGGATATTGTACAGCTGCGTCCCACACGCTCGCCCGGGCGGTACGACCTCTGGCTTAGCGTTGACGGAGAGCTCGTCTCAATACCACTCCGTATCCCGCGCGAGTTTTACCTCCATCTGCGAGTGGACCTGCCAGACAGTCTCTTCCGATCTGACCTTTATGCGTGGGAGAAAGTCACGCGAAGCTTGCCTCGTAACATACCTTGTACGAACCTTTACAAGGTCACTACCCGCGAGGATGTATACCAAGAAAACCAGGAGCATTTCGTAGACCTCACAAACCACCCGAATGTCGATGGGATATTTGAGCTACAGGTAACGAACGAATTCAGGTCGAAGCTCTAAGTTGTTACTCATCGTGACTACGATGACAGGTACCTTTAGCTATCCGTGGCATTCTGAAACTTGGAAAGACCTGCACAGCAGCGGAAAATGGGATCACCCTCAACCGCGCCGGAGTAACAGGACTGGAGATCAACCAATTAGAAATGGGGAGCCCTTCCCCACGCTCGCGATACCTGGATGAAGGCAAAGCAGGAAAATATCTCTTCCTTTACCACGCTTGTTCGGTCAATGCCCCCATCCATGTCTTCGCGCTCTTCTTACCGACGGGTAACGTGAAATTGCATCTCGTCGATCCTGCAACTCGACGACAGCCAATCTCTCGACTCCGAGAAGTCTATAGTGATCTACGGCAGCAGCAGCATGCGACGCATGGAAGGTGCATCTCAATAGATTATTCCGAGTCCCGCGAATTCAGCCCGACATACCACACAAGTGACTCAGCAGCTTTGAAAGCCATTTCACGCGAACTTGGATTGTTAGAAAACCAGAACTTTACGATCATCATCTCTTCCATGAAGGATCAGGCGTACTTCAACCGTTCGGTGCACAGGCTCACTAGATTCCCAATCCTTTGCATGTCTAAAGCAAAGGCTCCTCACAGCTTGGACGTCTTCCCGTGGCAGACAAATGTCGCGCAGAAAATGTGTCAACGTTACCTTTTCCTTGGTTCGTGGATCGACCGCATGACAGCACTTGCTGAATATTACGACGTACCTATCGGCCACATCGACGGAGACCAACCTCTACTCCTCTCGGACGTGGTCTTTGCCAGGCGACTCATAAGCCAAGATATGGTCTTGTGGTGGTCACCAAGTGGTCGGCCAGATCTTGGCGGACTGGAGGACGATACGCGCCCAGTTGAGGAGTTGCCTAACACCGAATTTATCACTCCTGGTTGCTATTCGAATGTCTGCCTCGAGGTGACTGTACGCAACCTCTCCGTAAATTCTGTGCTTCATGCAATGGCCGTCCACGAGCTGGAGGGTAGCGGTGGGGCGACAGCATTTGATTCGGTATCACATACAATTGAGGAGTTTGCCGGCGGAGAAGTGCAACGTGATCTCACCCTCGGAGAATCTAATGTGTCCCCGCAAACATTTGGAATCATCAAGTCCATGGTCAGAGCGTGGCTGCTGGACAAGGTCCGTTATGGCTTCGAAAGCCCGGCGACGCTCGCAATCGATCACTTCTGGCGGTGGATCAGCTCAAGGGCTTCTCACATGTACGACCCCAGTATTCATCGATTCGTGCACAGCCTCATGCGGAAGACTTTCATCCAACTCCTCGCCGAATTCAAGCGCCTCGGTTCGCAAGTAATATATGCGGACTTCAGCCGGCTTTTGCTCGTTACCTCAAAACCTCCGGGAACAGCCCACGCCTACGCAACGTACATCACGACCGCCGTGACATCGAACGAACTATTCCAGCACATATATCTGAACACGGAACGTTTCTATGACTTTTTACTATTCATGGATCAAGCCAATGCAGGCGGCGTTGTCTGTGAAGACCCACTCTCTGCCGACCCACCAGAGGAACTCGTCGTCGAGATGCGTTGGAATATCCAACGTTTCCTACCGCCCTCAATTCAAGGCGAGTTTTCGGATCTCGTCCGTTACTTCCTCCTCGAGATGTACAAAGCCGCCCAAAAGGAAGGCCAACGCGCGCCACTACGTGTCCTCGCCAACGGCGCTCCAGACGCGACGCAACGAGATGCCAACAAAGTCCGCGAGCGCGACGCTGTCCGGGATTTTGTCTCGCGACGTCTGACGAGGAAGCTATTTCGTGCGATCGAAAACGTTCAGTCACGAGTGCGCGCTGCCGTCGGAGACGCCGAGGCCGAAGGGCTTTCTTTCCCCTTACTGCCGGGCTCACATCTCACCCTCACCGAACCGGCCGTAGAGCTGACAAAGTTCGTGTGTGCGGTGTTCGCGCTGGCAAAGTCCTCCGAGAACGAAGTCGGGCTGCTCAGGCGCAACGCCCTGGAGCTCGTCGGCGTCAGAGCGTTCGGTGAGGAAGCCGCGTTTCGCAACCCTTGTGCGCCGCTGCGCTTGAACGGGGTCCCCTGTCGCCACTGCGACGCCCTGAGGGATTTCGACTTTTGTCGCGACGAGGATTTGCTTCCCCGCTCTGGCGGCGGTGGCGAGGGGCATCGACCCCGGTGGGCGTGCGCGCGATGCGGGGCCGAACATGATCGCACGGCGGTCGAATTTGAGCTCATCGAACGCGTGCACGCGCTCGAGCGCGCGGCGGCGCAGCAAGACTTGCGTTGTTCACGCTGCGCGCAGGTACGTGCGGACCACGTCGCGCGTGTACACGATTGCGGGGGCTCGTTCCAGGCTACCGTTAACCGGACGGATGTGCGCCGGATGCTCCGCACTATGGTGAACGTTGCCATTGTACATGATCTCAGTCGGCTGCGGGTAAGCCCCTTTTGTTCTTCATTATGTCCTGCATTATACCGATTTATCTTGTCCTTACCTTACAGGAAACAGCTCAGACCATGTTGGAAAACTCATGATGGATAATCGCCTCATCCCCCCTCCACCTGCTAGAACAATCACTGTATTAGCCATACATTGCATGTATTATTTCTCCTTCAACTCGTGATATACCGACTGTGTGCCAGCGACACGGCAAGCCCCGCTCTTTGGCATAAGCTCTGCCAGCCATTTTCTGGTCGTGATAACCGACCTGAACTCCCCATATTGGTCTTATCACGTCTTAACTTAATACCCCCTCGTCGGGCCAAACAAAGCCTTGTCTGGCTTGCAAGGAGGTGCTTGGCAGGTGTCATACTAACCCAAATTATATATGCGTGATACAGCACGCGAAAAGGGGGCGATCGCCTGTAATGATGGCTCTATAATGGATAGAGTTCGGTCGTGTCCCATGATTCAATTAACGTGACGTCGTGATCATACATGTTTCGGCGTATACAGACTACCCACGTACACCTCTACTTATCAATGTCGAGCGCTGCCCATTAATGGCTATATATACACACGCGAGAGTGTTCTGTATCCAAGTGAAAAGAGTGTCCAACACCGGTGATTGATTCGCGTGTTGGAAGATGTGGGTTGGCCGGCGAGAACCGCGGTAATACCGGAGGTGGGCTGTGCGATCAGAGTCCCTGGATTTGTGCGATGAGGAACTGCTTCTCGTCCTGAATGTTTCAGTGCAAATGAGTCATCAGAGAATTGATGAGACAAGTCAATATGCGGGACCGCTCACCGCGAACTGTTCGTCTGTGGGAATATCAGAAAATGGTTATGGATGATGGTAACATAATATGATCGCAAGGAGAGGACTCACCATCCTTGTCGTTGTGGAAATCCTTGAGGAAAACAAGTAGTTTCTCTTTATTCCGTCGAAGGATAGCTTCGATCTGCGGCGGCTTCTTGGGGTTGGCGACGAATACCTTGAACACATGGAATGCCTCGAATTGGATGTTCTTGCTCTTATCGCGGAGGAGGTTCATCATCATCTTGAGGTTGACGTCGTTCGCGATGTAGCGCGTCATGACGTTGAAGTTGGCACGGTCCAGGAGTATCTCGCCGAGCAGTTTGAGCGATTGCCGCTTCGTCACATAGTTGGGCGACTTGATGAGCATCGTGAATGAATTGAAGAATCGGTCGTAATTCTTGTCTAAGTATTCCGCGACTATCGGCTTGTGCCGCGTGAGAGTTTCCTTGAGGCTCGTGTACGCGTCCGTTGAAATGCCGAACGTTGTCGACTCGATATAATGCGGGTAGTTGTAAAACCTACGAGGTAATCCATCAACTGCTTAACGACGAGCACGAGGAACTAAAAGAAACCGTACTGCTCGGAATAGAGGAGGATCTTGCATAGCGGTTCGTGGCGCAGCATCTCGCGCAGGATCATGCCAGTGTTGAGCGCGATGTCTTCATTCTCGTAACCGGCATGCGCAGCAAAGAGAACCTCGCGCTTCCCCGAGATGTATTCGACCGTCGGCCAGCGCGCACCGATTTGCCTCCGGAGAAGGTTGTTGAAGATCTGCACGACGTCCTTCCTGGCCTCAAAGTCGAAACGCGCGATGTGGACGACGAGCAAGTGCAGCAGGTCCGTGCTGTACGTCTCCTGCGCAAGTTGCGCGAAAAGCTCCGGTACGGGCTCTGGGTTGGAAACATCGTGTTAGACGGAAGTCGGGGGAGAGGAAAGATAAGGCAGAAGTGGGGAGGAACACGATCACTGGGAAAGCGCACCTCCATCGCCATAGAGCATGCCCTTGATCTGCTGCAGGTACTTGCTGACCTCTTCGCTGGCCTAAGTGGGGAGGCCATACAAATCAGTGTTGCCTCGATGACGGCCATTGAGTGGGTGAGGGCGCACCTTTTTCCTCGGCTCACCGGGCGGGGCAGACTCGAGTTTGAGGATGTTGTCTCGCAGGCAACGCACCAGATCAGTCGGCGTCCGTTGCTTTGTCTTGAAAAAGTTCATGGCGTCGCTATAGGAGGAGGGAAGAAGGAAGATAGAGTAAGGGCGTGAAGGGCCGAGTATAAGCGGGGGGGAGGGGTAGAGTGAGCGGTTGTGGCCGTGAGGAACATGAACGGTGCAGCTGCAGTTTGGTTCTTGACCAGAATGCCGGCATCAGCCTGATTTGTATCCAGATATTGCCATCTCTCCGAATATTTTTCGTCCTCCTGTCTCTTCCATTACGGCCATGCGGCGCTTGAACCACTCCACGGTCGACCTCGGGACCTGGGAGAAATGATCACTTTCCAGGCTTGGCTTGATGTTGCCATTTGGTGATCTTGTTCAGGTGATGCGGATAATAGTCTCATGCGCGTTTAAAGTGCTGCCGCGAGGCATCTGATCCGGACACTTTCTTTCCTTGGTCAAAAGTCAATTTTTGGTCCTATAATGATTATAATACTAAGACCGCTGTAGCACAGCTTAAAAGGGCTCCATGTACCGGAAAGCGCAGTGTTCGAACTGGTGGGGCAGAACGAGCTTTATGTAAATGGTCTGAAGGAACCGTAAGATAACGACACCCATTGATCGTGTTTACAGCGTAGCCGGTGATTCAATGATTGCGGCCTGTGGCGAGCGGTGCCCTAGTAACTGAACCCACAGTGGTCCAACCCCTCCTGTCTTGCACGGTCCAATGCTGTGCATTGCCGCGGTGCCCGATTGCGGCGCAACAGGGCCTGCTCTGATCTGCTCGATTATAACAGCCCTACAGTAAACCAAGACAATTCAACCACACGCGTTCCCTCTCCACCGCAGCAAACGATGCCTCTTACCCCAGACAGCGAACTCGATCTCCTCTTCCCCGAAGAGCTCGTCCCACAGCACATCAAGGACGACTTACCGCCCGAACTCCACGTGCGTCCACCCATCCATCTCTCAACCATCGCCCCTTCTCTTCTCTTCGCCTCCCTTCTCTCGCTCCCCTTCCTTTCCCTTCCTTCCCCATGTCATCCCCACACGTTTATCTGACATACCCGGGATGCTTCTTTCCCTCCACTTAGATGCGCCCATTGGCTTCGACGGACTACGATCGCGGGCACCTCTCCGTGCTCTCAGTGCTGACGCAGGCGCCAGACGTGGGCGCAGAGGCGTGGGCGGCTCAGTTCCAGGCCATGCGCGACGAGTCATCGACATACTACATCCTCGTCGTCGTCTCACGCGAGACCGATCGCATCGTCGGCTCCGGCGGCGTCTTCCTCGAGCGCAAGTTTTTGCGCGGGCTCGGCCGCGTCGGGCACATCGAGGACATCGCCGTCGCGCACGAGATGCAAGGGAAGAAGCTCGGCCTCCGCATCATACAGGCCCTCACGCACATCTCGGAGGAGGTCGGCTGCTACAAGACCATCCTCAACTGCAACGAGAACAACATTCGTGCGTCGTCTTCTGCGGTCGGTGCCCTGGGCAAAAGCTGTCTCGCTGACGTTTTCTTTCCCCTTTGCTTAGCGTTTTACGAAAAGTGTGGCTATGAGAGGCGGGAGATCGAAATGGTAATTTACTGTGTTGTGTTATGATGTTCGCATACATTCTTGCTGACCTCTTTTGCAGGCCAAATACGCTTCTCACATTGGCCGGGCGCGCACGCCAAGGCTTTGAAGCCCAGCGCCCACTTTCGACATTAAATTCTTTAGATAACCCAGTATTACAAGGGATGATAGATTGTAGATATCGCCATGAACACCTGCAACATGCGCTCAACTTTTATGTGTCTCGGTGGTCGAAAACTTGACCCAATTCCATGGGGTGGCTTGGTACAACAGCTCGGACTATCGTACACTTGCAACTCGCCATAAAAGTAATACCATAATAATCATGAAAAATGCGTGGGTAGCCACGAGGGACTGCTAGAAAGAAGCCGAATAAATTGCGCAGAAGCACAAGAAAGAAAGAAGGAAAAAGGAAAACTGCCCGTCCAAAAAATCATGTATCCTCATCCTCTTCTTTCAGCGCGTCTTCCTCCAAGCCACCGTATCGCCCTTGAGCGACTGGCATCCAATCCCCGCTCGGCCGTGGTCGGAAGCTTTCTTTCCGCGCACGCTTCGCCTTAAGGGCGATCGTCTGCGGATTTCTCGACGTAGATGTGCCAAGTCCAGAGCCGACGCTACGTGCGCGGTATGAGCCCGATGATAATTGTGCGTTGCCCACGCGCGGGGCCAGCGGATCCCTCGACGGTGGGCGCCCAATCCCAAGCGCTGCGTGTTGTCTCGGGATAGTGGCCGATACCGCGCGCACCGGCACGGGCATTGCAATCTTGCTTGGTGGGTGGTGGCCAGCGCTAGCTCCGCTTGCGGAACGGGGAACGAATCCGGGCACTTGGACGACGTTGGTCTGTGCGAGCCGCGGTCGTTTGCTCGGCACCGACTGTGCACGGCCCATGCTCGATGCTGGTCGTACGGCTGGTGTAACCACGCCTTTTCCAGGCGCGGAGTTGGGCGTCGTCGCCCGTGGCGGCACGGAACCCGCCCGTGTTTTCCCGTTTCGACGGTTTTCCTTGTCGGCAGCGCCAGCCGCGCTGAGCAGAACTTGCAGCATGCTTTCCCCATGCACAAGAAAAGGACGACCTGCGTCCGCTTCCCACGCAGGAATGGATGTGAGGAGGTCTTTTTCGAGCTATCATCCCTGTCAGCACCATCGCGTAACCTGTCGAATGAAAGTGCACCCACCCTTGGCTTCTCTTTTTGAACACGCTTGCGCATCTTCTCTTCCCGCAATAAACGCCCCGGATCTCGTGGACCCCGCCCAAGGAGGCGGCTCTGGTCTGATGCCGTGTTTGCAAGCTCCTTCTCCTCTTCGCAAATGTCGAAATACTTGCGTACGCTAGGTAGGAGATGAGCCTTTGTCTGCCGTTCTTCTCTAAGCCGCTTAATCTCATCCTCGTGAAGGACTAGTAGTTCTTCCGTATGCTCATCTAAGAAGCAGAGTCAGACGGGCTCTCCCATGGGAGCTTGAAGCTGAGGTACCTACCGTCAAAATAAGGGGCAAAGTCTCCCCGTTCCTCTTCGCCAATGAGAAGCTCGTCCCAAAGCTTGGCAATCTCACTACGCGCGTTTTCCACAAATGCACTCATGCGTTCGCGCTTCAATTCGAGCATGCGCTCAAGCTCTGCTTCGTATTCACGGACCGTTTCTTCAGTGCAACCACGATGTGCGTCTACGAATCCATCCATTGCCGCGTCAGGGACACCCAGCCTGCGCCACAGCCCCTCGAGTTGGTCGTACATGGCTTGTATATGTGCTTCGCGCCGGCGCTGCAGGTCTTCAAGGGATCTGCGGGTTGACTCTGCCCAGGCAACTAGACCTGGGGTTGGTTCGACACCCTCAAGTCCCACGCAGCGCCCTGCGAGGTGCTCGTCATCCACTTCGTCAAGCTGCGCGACGAAACTCGCGAATATACGCTGGTATGCTGTTTCACTCTCAGAGGAATCGGATGTTGAAGTAGGAAATAATGATGGGGGCTTGGATCGCGTGCCTGGTGTTGGTGTTCGTGCAAAAGGGTCCGAGGGTGATGTCACGCCCAAACTCATGGCAGAAGCCGGGCGAGAAACAGGATGTAAACCAAGCGGATTTGATGACGACGATGACGAAGAGGGAAGGTCGTCGAGTGTAGGTGGTACTATGCCAAGTTCAGTCTGCAGCCAGTCAATCTGGACGAATATAGTTGATATGTGGTTGAGACGCTTGGACTACCGAACATTGATAAATATAGTGGCGCTAGGGAGTGGAAGAGACTCACTATTTCGCCCTTTCCTCGCACAAGCTCTTTCTCTAGTCTTGAGAACCGTTCTGGACTAACGTCCTGATAAGGCACACCAGGATAACAATCATTTGAGCAGTCAAGGACCTCGTCTGGGAAAAAGCCATCTCCAACGATGTGTGATATTGAGACAAGGCGGGTGGTGAGGGCAATCAATTGCTCAAGCTTGGTGTGGTATAACTGTGCCGGGGTCAGCCAACGTCACGAAGTCAGGGGGATTTACTCACCTGGCGTAGTTTCTCTTGAAGTTCAGCGAGTTGATCGTACCTCCTAGGGAGAACTGGCTCCCTGCGTAGTTCGGTAGCGGTGATTTCCAAGCCCTTTGCTGAGGGGCCAAGGGCAGCGCTGTAGCAATGGCATTCCGATTCGATGTTCTCGCAACGTTCCTCCAACTCGTGGACTTGCTTCCTTCTGGAGCCAATCTGATCCTCTACGCAGCGTGTAAGAGCATTTTGCAGAGAGGATAGCTCATCTGCGAGGGCGGTGGGAGGAAGGCCGAGTTGGGCATGGAGTGTTGGGAGGAGCTGAGTCTGTGTTTGGAGGTGGGTATGTAGAGAGTTGAGAAGAGAGGTGATTGTAGGCTGCGATGTCATGTCCTGTTGTAGATCATGCAGCGTGAGCCCGAGGTTTCGCTAAGATGCTCCTTTCGCCTGTAATGCGCCCAGTTACGACGACTTTGACGCGAAGGGGTCAAACGCGAGACGCGCCAAAAGTCAACATCACGTGATGGTACATGTTTGTTACATTTCCATTTCAAAAACCAGCTTGCGCAGCCGCCCGCTCTGCAAGGCTCCCACGCGCTGTCCACATCTTGACATATTCTGTCTCTGGTTCCACTTGTTCCGTAGGGAGGCCCCATCCACCCCCACCAGGTGTCTCAATTCGCAGCCGGTCTCCTTTACCCATGCGGACCGTAGCCTTTCCACCGACGTTGATCTCCCGCATCGTCGGTGAATCGCCCACAAGAGCGTCTCCATCCTCCTCGCGTCCTTGCTTGATCCAAGTGTTGCGCCCAAGTGCCCCTGGGGAGCCACCTTCAAGACCGTATGGCCCACGCGTCCGCCGCTATGAAAACAAGTCAGACTTTCGGACGTGGATTATGAACCAAGTCCAGTACCTCAGATAAGATCGACACCTGCAAAGGCTCTAAAAATTCAAGTTCTCGGATCGCACCTTCGCCCCCTCCGAACTTTCCTGCCCCAGCAGAGCCCTGACGGAGTCCAAAGGTATGCACGAGCACTGGGTATCGTCGCTCAAGTAGCTCGACATCGCCGATCCGCGTGTTGGTTATGTGTGTATGCACCCCTGATGTTCCGTGCCAAGTCGGGCCTGCCCCAGAACCTCCCGCAATCGTCTACGTGGCCCTTCAGCATTCACAAGGGAGTAGGCATATACTGAGCCACGCACCTCGTAATAACCCCATCCTGCGACATTACGACCTTCGCTATCTTTACCACCCGCCCCAAAGGTGAGATTGTTCGTGCACCCTTGACTGGCGGCGCATGCATGAAACGCTCGCAGTACAACGTCCACGATGCGTTGTGATGTAAGTACATTACCTCCACAAACCGCCGCGGTGCGTGATGGCGACAATAGGCTGCCACTGGGGATCCGAACTGCCACAAAAACTAAATGAGGATAACGATGCAGACGGAATAGCGCTTACTGTCCAGAGGGACAAGGCAACCAGCATTCAGAGGGATGTCAATGTCGAGCATGGAACGCATGCAATATATCACTGCTGAGTGGGCGACTGAAGTGGGCGCATTGAGGTTCCCGCGAACCTCGCACCCTGTGCCTTCAAAGTCGAACACAGCGGAGCCATCTTCTTCATTTATCTCCACTCGAAGACAGATCTATCGTTTCCAACGAGTTAAAACTCCTGCCGCCGCATGTGACAGTAGAGAACTTACAGGGGAGCCATCGTCCAGATAATCGACTGCACTTAGGGTGTTGGTACCCAGCCTCTTGGCAACATCGCGCAGAAGGTTGCGCACAGAACTTTCTGCATTGTTTCGGATATGATACATATACTCTTGAACGGTTTTTAGTCCGTAATCTTCCACAACTATGCCCAAGGATGGGTCGTTTGATCAGGACGACTCCAGCATACGAAGAAGGCGTACGTTGGTGAAGTAATTGAATTCCTTTGTAGTTGGCAGCAATTTGCTAGAGAAATGGACCATTTCTTAGAAATTCCGAATGTGTTGTATAACGCCTTCGGGCTTACAGCTTTCAGATCACTTTCGACATCTCGGATATTCCGACATCCGGAGCTTCCAGGGTATTTCGCAGGTTTATCGATCATGTATTCATGTAACCCCTCTTTATCGAACACGCCTTCCTTCACGAGCTTGAAACTGGCAATCTCAGCACCCTCTTCGAAGATATTCACTGAGGTTGGGGGCATCGATCCGGGTAGAATACCGCCGATGTCTGCGTGGTGCCCACGCGACGCGGTGAAAAATATGATTTCATTGGACTCCGGGTGAAAAACAGGACTGATCACGGTGATGTCCGGGAGGTGTCTGTGGCAAGAAAGCTGTAAGAAACGGAGAGAACGGAAAACGGAAAGGACTTGCGATCCCCCTGCATGAGGTGAATTCGTCATTATTACATCGCCTTCCTTGAGATCACCTCCATGAAGTTTCATTTGGTATTTGACCGCACTATCAACTCCAACTAAGACCAGAGCGCGGAGAGAAAACGTTCTGGACGCACAAGCTCATGGATCCCAGATGGATCGGGATGAAGGGCGCATTGGCAACAAGGTCACCGTCCGGAGCAAACAGCGCGCACGAAAAGTCCAGACGTTCTTTGATATTCGTGCTGATGGAGGTCTGCTGCAGTGAGCGTCCCATAGCCTCCGCAACGCTCATGAAGCGATTCGCGAAAAGTGTGAGCAGGATAGGATCTGGTCCTTCAGAGCCTGACATTGTTGTTGTCGCTGTATGGTGGTTTGGGAGTTACTGACAACGAAAAGGTAGACTGAGACTGAGACAGACAGAGTCGTGTCCCGTGGTCCCGTGATACTGGATGACGGAAGATCGCAAAGATGCTCTCGACATCGCGGGAAAATATGTCTAAATGTACGTTTTTGCGGGGACATTACAAGCTAACCAAGGCCCCAAATATACAACGTACAACATCACATTCATTTCTCATACCCGCACATGGGTTCTGAGCGCATAGTGCATGATCTCACGTCCCAAGCGACCGTACATGCGACTGTTTCAGAGTCCCAACTAGCTCAGCAAGCTCACCCCTGTTGTTCCCCATTTAACCTTTCTTGGGCTCTGGGGCTCAAGCGCTCATGCTCGACGCCAAAGAAATCGATCATAATTCGGGAAGCAGACCAATAAATTCGAAAGAGGTCGACAGGACATGTCAACAATAGAGTACACCTAAGATATTGCGGCAAAGCTTTCTGACGAGATAGCAAATCGGGGTCCAAAAGGAAGCCTTAGAGGCGGCAATCGTGGACCTAGTCTTCGACCACCTACTGTCTTCATGGTCATACTTAACACAGGAGTACAACCAATCAGAGACAGCACTTACACGTACCGATGCCGGTGGATAAGCGACGATAGTCACTGTAGTGCAACGGGAGTCATCATCATTGCTTCTGTCCTATACGCGCAGCTTCTTCGCGTGTTTCAAAAAACCTGCGGACATCCACTTCCGCGACCTCTCTGCCTTCCTGTGCAAAAGGCCTGAGGAAGTTCTTGAGGTCGTCTCTGGAGAGTAATCGTATCTGTATACCTCCAGAGACATAATCAACGGCATACCTCATAGTATTGAAGGCGCGAATGCCGTCGAGTGCACGGTCACGCGGTAGGCGCTCTAGAGCACGTAGTCCCAGTTTCTCCAATGATAGTTCTGTAATACTATTATTCGATCTTCCCACAATCATTAGCATTCGGAACTCACGGGAGTCTGGGTCTTCCGGCGGTTCATAGGTCTCCTCCTCTTCGAAAAGATATGGGTGTTTCCGTAGCCCCGGATAGCACGAGTCACACCTGCACCAACGCTTGCGCCAGTCTCCTGAGAGGAATATGTCACCCGCACCCAGTGTCTGCGCGCCATGTTGGGAGAGAATTGACTGGGCAAAAGGATTCGGGGTTGGTGCCGAGCACACTTGTTGAGAGGAGTCGAACGTTGTTCCGGCTGTGCGCGACCGCTTCACGCTTGGGCCATCGGCAGGAGGAGAAGGGTTAAACAGGCTTCTCTTTTTCCCCTGGAGTAAATGGTCTGGTTGTGGTGGTGAATCACCCCCGGACAGAGATGGGGCATGTGCGCCTGTGTGTTTTGGCTCCGAGGTTTCCGCACGAGCCGAGATATCACCTGCTGGCGGGACATCATCTATGACTACATCATCTTGCTGGAGTGCACCGATAATCCTCCATAATGAGTCAGGGCCATCACGAACAACCATGACGACCCCTGGTGTCCCGGCCCAGGTCTGTAGGATAGGGGTTTTTGATACACACGATTTGCAGACAAGTGAGTCGTAATCCCCAGCCGTGATCAAGGGAGGCGGAAGGCCCGAAGAGGATGCGTCTGAGCGGGAGTCATCACCTTGCTCCGCTTGTGCGGTGCCATTTTCTGCCGCCGATACCGCGGGGGATGGACAGCGAGATGGCGGACGAGTGCGCAAATTCAGACAAGATTCGTGAAACCAGTCCTGAAATGTACATTAGCAAGTGTCTTGGCCGAAATATCCACGAGCGTACCTCACATGCGAGACACTGAATCATGGTCTCCCGCTCTGTCTTTGCATCATACGGTCGACCACAGCGACAGAATTTGCCATCAAAGTTTTGACCGTACCCGTTATCCTCGTTCGGAGGCTCTGGGTGCTTGTGCAGCGAACATGGCACGGCGAGCGCACTGGTTGGGCAGTCGCAACGAAAATTGCGTTTTGGAAATAGCTCGAGTTGTTCGTGGTCCGTGTGACAGGCGATAGAGCAGGAGGAGCAGATGCCGCGTCGCGAAGCACAGGTGAGACAGAGATAGACAGCTTGGCGGATGTGGCCGCGGGAGTAGGTACATTGAGAAAACGAGAAGGGAAGCGCCAAAGCAGCTTCTTTCTCGAGCTCCTGTTGTGAATCGAGGAATTCTGTGAGAGTACTGGCCATGTTGTGCCAACTTTTGCCAGCCAACTACCGCTGTCTTTTGAGAAATGAAATAAGGCTTATCGGGGTTACCACGTGGGAATAAACGGCGTCTATGCGTGCACGTGTAAACAAGAGGTCACTTTAACTCTCATGCACTCCTTTATATTCAATGTGGAAGTTCTTGTAATCAATCTGCGCCTTTTAGTTGTCTAGTTTGTTTTGTTGTGAAGACGGATTTAATAGTTGCTGTCCACAGCACAGCATCCAACGCACCAAAAAGCTGATTACGTGTGACATGTACGGAAATACGGGCCGCCAGCTCCGCTGTAAAGCGGCGGCGGTGTCCTCTTGTATGCCGCCCTTCCGTCCCCATAACACACCCACGCTCACCCCTTCCACCTACAATGCCGGCTGGCAAAAGCAAGAGCAAGAAACGCGCGCACTCTGCTGCTCTTGGCGCTGGAGAGACATCCTCTTCAAAGCGTATCAAATCCGATTCAATCGACTCCTCTTGTAAGTCGGACGCTGCATGAGGCTGGACATGACCGTGTGGCGATCTCTTACACCGTTTGCCAGCATACTCAGAGCCAGGACTACGAATACAGATGCAAGAGAAATTTTGCCTAGCTACTGCCTATAAAGACGCAAAGCTCTCAAGGTGTACTTCATGCTCCCGTCGCAACGGGATGGACACCTGTCGTTTCCGCGACATCCGGTACATCATGCGCGATGCCGCCGGTATATCTCGCGGAATAGGTTTCAAATCTGAACCCGCTCAGACACTGGGACGTATTAAACTTCCTCATTCATGGAATACGGAACTGCGGAAAGAGCATGTTAGCACCATCAAAGTGGGTGTCATGTTGTCATAATGGTTTCACGGCATCGCTGACTTCGCGGAAAAGCGTGTAGTCGCCGTGGGGCTTCTCCCAGTACTCCGAAGAGAAATCAAGCATTTGGAACATAAGGATATCATCTGCCGGCCTCGTGAGGTCGATGTCCGTGCAACGTGCGGTAAGAAGCCCCACCCCATCTGTTTTGACACTCTAGCCGACTGAACGCGCCAGACACTTGCTTGACGTCACTCTTCTCTTTGTCATGGATGTGTCGCTCTTGCGGGCGTGAGGCATGCGCAGATTGCTACGCGAAGCTCTGCGCAATACCCCCAAACATGACTTCCGCGAACGCGCCAAAGGATCGCCGCGATCCTGAGAAACGTCTCGTTGCATGCGTCCCCCGCGAAAGCCATTCTTCTCAGCAGTTCTTTCCTATTTCGCGCTTCGCAGAGTCGGAACTTCGTCTAGCTGTCGAGGAGATGAGTGCCATCCTGAATGAAGACAAGCACCCTGGACCATCGAGAGAGCGAACCCCAGCGAAAGCGACTCCTGAGTCACATTGCCCACCTCCACTTGATGCCAGCGATCCATTAGCGAACCTCGACTTACTTGCCGCCGTTGTCGCTGCACATCCCCATCTCCCAAACAATAAACAATTGTCACCATCCCCGCAACCGAAGACATCCGTTCCATCACCACCAACCCTAGAAACTTTGGGATCCGCCCAGGGCACGCCCACAAAACCACCGCTTGTCCCTACGCCGCCACCAACGGGCGACGTCATACCTCTGGTGAAGGTAGAGAATACTCAGGACATTGAAGTGGCCACAACATCCTCCACTTCAGAGCCCGTATCCAGCCCTCTCCTCCCCATTTCGCCATCTACTTCTGCGTCTGAACTATCACAAGGACTAAAGTCGAAGTCGCCAGCGTTATCTACGAAGGCTATCATTCCGGAGGATGATACTCCCTTTCATCCAACAGTAACGTTCAACGACTCGACGCTCACAGAGGAAACGTTTCGACAAGTTTGGGTCGAGGGCCGTCCGGTTGTCGTCAAGGGAGTCCTCGACAAATTCCATATAAAATGGACTCCGCAATACTTCGTCGAGAAATACGGCGATCATAGCTGCACGGTCATCGATTGTATCACAGAGGCCAAACGGGATGTCACAGTGGGCTGGTTCTTCGCCTTGTTTGGCAAGTATGGCGAACGGGAGAACACCCGTGTGTGGAAGTTGAAAGATTGGCCGTCATCAACAGATTTCAAGAGTGAATTTCCAGAACTGTATGATGATTTTGCCCGAGCCGTGCCGATTCCGAGTTATTGTCGCCGCGACGGCGTGCTTAACATCGCATCGCACTTCCCCCCAGACGCCGTCGCACCCGACCTCGGTACGCTTTGATCTGCCATTCTCGTCGATTGTAGGCTAATGTTCGTGTGAATAGGCCCAAAGATGTACAATGCATTCGCCATGGAGGACACCGAAGGCTCCAAAGGCACAACACGACTTCACATGGACATGGCGGACGCAGTGAACATGATGGTGCATGCAGAACCATGTGCCAACGGTACACCCGGCGGCGCACGATGGGACCTTTTCCGTGCAGAGGACGCCCCGGCGATCAGAAAATTCCTGAGTGATCGCTTCCAACTGGCCAGTGGACTCGACCCCATTCACTCGCAACAATTCTACCTTGATAAGCGCCTGCGCACAGAGCTATATGCCAAGACAGGCGTAAGGAGCCATCAGGTAATCCAAAGGCAAGGCGAGGCGGTATTCATCCCGGCTGGCTGCGCTCATCAGGTGCGTTTAATTCGTCCCACCCTACCACTTCATTGAAAGTGCAGTCGCTGATCGAGCTTTGTTCTGACAGGTGTGCAACTTGTCCGACTGCATCAAGGTAGCAGCCGACTTTGTCAGCCCGGAGAATATCGAGCGATGCGCACGTTTGACAGAGGAGTTTCGCACGCAAAACCTGGAGCGGATGTGGAAGGAGGACGTGCTCCAGTTGCAGACGATGATGTGGTATGCGTGGGTGTCGTGTTCGCGACCATTTACGTAGTGGTGCTTGTATCACCCAGTTCTCTTTTTCTTCTCACATTTTGCACGAGACGGGATCAGTGCACATGATTTTGGTTTTGTATGTATTTTCACCTATAACCCGAGGCGGACAGGACATGCATTTGTATAATACATCGAGGTACTTAGTGAGTACGCAGTCCCGCCCGGAGCTGAGTAACACGTTCACACATGGAAGTATTTATGGGGTTCGCTGACTGTACGCTGGGTGCTCACTTCCACTGCAACCTCTCGCAAGTGCTACAATACCATGAGACGACGTCGTTTGTTCAACGATGACTGCTACTGTACTCGGGTTTCCGTGGGTAACGCCGCCCAACTATGACAGTTTCGGTTATCACAAGGCACGAACCACTACATTACACTATGTGCCTTAAACATTCTCTGAAGCTCCGGATGGGCAGCTGTCCCTGTCTGGCTTCTCGTCCGCTTATTTCTGCTATAAAGGAGAAGGTCGCCCTGGCGCTGCGAGCCCACCAGTGACTGACCATGACACCTCCCGAAACCAATGGCACCCAGCGCCTTCCGCAGGACACTGCTGCGGGCGACCAACTCGCCGCCATAGCGCATTTCCTCGACGAGCTGGAGCTGAAGACTCCCGTAAAACACCTGCAGAGAGAGACGGATGGCAACAAAGCTCTCCTCGACACCATCAACTCCCTCATCGCAGTCGTGCGTTTTATCCGCGCTAATTTGTCCCGGTCCAACCGTCATTAACCCATTCCAACGCGCCATGGCACCACCAGGGCGCGTTCATAGCAGGCGTCCAAGCACAGATAATCGGCATGACGAAGGACTCCAATGGGTCCGCCCTCGCCCGCGCAACAAATTGGTTCGGCTTCGTCGGCCTCGCGCTCGACCTAATCGGCACGACCTCGGGCGTCGCGCGCGCGCTCCTACTACAATCCGCCATGCGTCGCACGCACCGCCTCGCCACGCGCCTCGCGGGCCAAATCGACGGCGCGCGCCACCAGCTACGCCAGCTGCAGCTACAGCAGCGCGGCTCGGGCATCGTAGCCGACGCGCACGCGCGCGCCTTTCTCGCCGATTCTGTGCGCGCCATATCGGACGCCATGGCGCTGCTCGCGGAGGACGGTAGGTTCGGCGTGCAGATGGCGGAGCGTATCACCGAGCTCGAGGTGGCGGGCGAGTTGGCGCTCGACGCGCTCGGCTCGCTTCCGAGTCACCGCGCCCGTGCGCGCCCGTGGTGGCGCTTCGAGTGGCGGAAGCATTCCCCGCACCTATTCCGCGCGCTCATGGTGTGGAACGTCGATCTGTCGAACGTGCACGTGGAAGGCCTCGGACATATCCCCGTCGCGTCGCTCGGGGGCGGAGCGCTGTGTTTGCTCACGAGCGTTGTTCTATTTGCTGCGGGGTCGCAGGAGCGAGTCATCTGGATCTCGTGCACTGCGATTGCCGTGAGCATGCTCATCTGTTCCATTATGCCAACCACCAGTGTTCATAGTAAGTCAATCTTCGTGCTGATTGATGCGTGCCGCTAACTCGATTTGAACATAGAGCGCAAGCGGGCTACTCTTTACAATCGCCTCGAAGAAACCCTACAAGAGTGTCCGCCTGTCTCACCCCCCATGTACTCGGCCACAAACGGGAAGGACGCGTAATGTAGCTATACCACTATGCCGCCGACAGAAGGTCATTATTAATACGTACATGTCATGTTGGGTACTCGGGCTAAGCACGATCAATGACCATGACTGACGAGGAGCTTGTTACCCAAGGTCCGGACGGGAGATCACATGTTATCCCCAACCCGACCACAAAGTGTACAGAATTTTTATTGTTATACGACCCAATCGCATGGTGCTACCTTCTAATGGAAACCCGTGCAACGGAGGTATTAAGCTAGTCCATTCTACCCTTCAGTGTGCGCGTGATGACCTTCTCGGGCGTACTGCAAAGTTCATGATCATGATGAGCGAGGAGTCATGAGCACCGTATGGGACTCACATGATATATACAATAGCTCCCCAGCCCGAGTAAGCGTCTCGGTCAACCGCGTTGAGCAATGTTTGACTAATTGTCTCAAATAGGTCTTCTGGACCAAGGTCCGGTTCCCATAGGCCTTCTGCGACACCAAACAGCTTATCTGCTGCGGTCCCTGCTACGATGAAGTCTTCTGCAAAGTTCAGGCAGCCAATGAGGTCTGCGCCTGCAATATATGGCTTGAAGCCACCAGAAGGGGTGCGTTCTAATCCGGCGAGCACTGGCTCGGTAAAGTATGGCCCAAAGCGTCGTGAGTAGAGTGTACTAGAGACGAGATGAGCAAAGGTGGAGGGTTCAATGGTGCGAGACTCTTTGATGGTGAACATGTTGACGAGGTATCGGAACCGATCACGCCTGGTTGTTCATAATTATCATAGCGACTCATGTGGAAGTAACTAGAGGGACGTACAGTGTGGTGATATCCGTGGCAAGCCCTGTGAGCCCCAAGTATATCCTGTCGCTCACAGGAAAGATCTACGGCTAGAAGTGAGGGATAACATGGGATGGTGGAGAGCTATGGCTTACTTTCTCAAAGTTCAAAGCTACCGTCATTGCGCCTGCACCTAGACGCAAATCACTGGCGATGGCGACGCAGTCCTTACCGGCCATTGCGATGACCGATCCACCGTTATGCTCCATTATAGACTGTCGAAGCATGAATGAGCCATACGGACGCAATACTGGCGATAAGGACACCGCACCATCTTGAATTACTTGGGACGGGAACGAGGAGATCGAGGTAGGGTTGAAAAGATGGGATGGGCGTAAATGTTTGCCAAGATGCTTGCCAGTGAGCTTGCGCGTACGCGGCCTACAACTCACCTTGAGACGACGCGTTCATGTACGTCACATCACGCTTGTCACGCTGCTCTCAGGCACTTTTCCAATACAAGTTGCATACAGTACACAGTATGATACCCGAACGCTCACAATCTCGTTACACTAGCTTACACTGAGGGATATTACTGTCTGCGTTTCTCTCTCGGCCAAGGTGGGTGAACTCACTTCCCACTATTCAGCTCAGCCGAGCGCGCATGCAACTCCTCGCGAGTCTACGACAAATTCGGTCGAATGTACAGGAGTGATACCATCATGGATCATACCTTAGGTTGTTCAAGACGATTCAGAACGTCGTCAGAGGGGACGTGAGGTTCTCGGGCATGGAATGCTCCAGCCTGTGGGTTGAGACCACGGCCAGACTGCGCACGTCCAG
>Ga0307512_10000264_pt1 | contig 74878 bp, 74 predicted proteins | sample 14_EM_MG_FD_200267 | JGI IMG/M metagenome (GOLD analysis project Ga0307512, IMG submission 200267) | Populus trichocarpa ectomycorrhiza microbial communities from riparian zone in the Pacific Northwest, United States - 14_EM | ecosystem: Host-associated > Plants > Roots > Unclassified | place... | reverse complement strand
AAATCGACAAGTGGACTGGTCATCACCTTCGGAGGAGCGGTCGACTGGCGATCGAGAAAACAGAAGTCGACTGCCCAGTCCACGACCGATGCCGAATACTATGGCTGTGGAGTAGGCTGCATGAGACTCACACAGATCTCGCACCTCTTGAATGAGCTCGGCATCCCGACTATCCCTCACGTGTTCTCAGATTCACAGTCACTGATCGCGAGCATCATGAACAGAATCTACCGCGGAACTGCAGTTGCACACATTGCGACCAAGTACTATTTTGCTGCAGATATGGCTGGAGATGGAGAGATCGACTTGAGCTACGTACCGACTGCTGAGATGCTCGCCGACTGCTTCACCAAGCCACTGCCGAAGCCCGCCATCTGGAAGCAGTGTGCAGCGATGGGAATGATCGGAATTGGACTCGGGAATGGCCGCGGGATTGGAATTGGAAATGGTCTCGGGAATGGTCACGGAAATGGTATCGGAACTGGAAAAGGCATCAGGAATGCCGTCGGAAAGCAAATTGATTCATTGGGCACGTTGATTTCGAGGAGATCCACAATGTTTGATTGGCTCCTCTTCTCCATTGTTTGCTGGTTTTTGTTTGAAACTGACGTGATAGCCGTCCTGGAGGAGTGTTGAGCTGATTGGAAGTACGGATATCACTATGCCAAGGACTATGATGTAACCTGCCTCTTTTGTAGTTAGCACCATTAGTCATCGATCGACCTTATGTCGATGCGACATGTCTCGTTACAGGATACAAGAGACACACCTTCGCCTACGCCCGCGCACACTCGACTACTCGAGCACACGCCACCGTACAACATTCCGCGGTGTCTGGTGCTGTCGGGCTCGGGCATGAGGCCGGTGGCTTATGGCCCCCATTGGCCTTGCCTGCCCCCTCCAGCCTCGCCTGCCCCCACCAGCCTCGCCTGCCCCCTCCGGTCTCGCCTGCCCCCACCTGCCTTGCCTGCCCCCATCGGCCTTGACAGCCCCCATGGCGAGGAGGAGGGCTCAGCACTGGTACTTGGCATTGGTCTCCAGCTTTGGCAGTCGGCATTGGGTTTTCCTTCTCTCCCTTTCATATATCAGTCCATAGTTCTTTCTTCTCTTTGGATCGACAGGCAATTGAGCTTCTTCATCCTATCTCATTTGCATTCAATGATAGCGTCCGTCACTTATCACTATACAGCACTTGGATGCGGAAGACATCATTGGTAATGATAGCAACGGGTCTGGGAGACCCGCCAGCGGTCTGGGATTGGACCAGAAATATGGGTCGGTTCAGTTGCGGACCCATCCAAAAACCCGACCCACTGCAACATGGCTGTGCAAACCCGGCCCCGTACCCATCCACCTGTGAGTATCGCCGGGTATAGCTTCAACAGTCGGATCCAATCTCCAGTTTAGCATTTCGGGTGGTTCGATCCATGGTCGCATTCAGATATCCTACCGTTAATCGTAAAATATTTACGATGGCGCATCGTTGTTCATTTTGGATGTAGTGGCCGCCTTTCTGTTTAAGACATGTAGACAAATGGTTGATGCCCCATCCTGCAAATAAGCGTCAACGGAGAGTCAACAATTGTTGGTCTTGCATCCTGTGTAATCTGAGCGGGCGTTGGTCGCAGATAGTCATAACTGAGGTATTGGGCTCCTTTATAAGCAAAAGCAGAAGCGACACGCTCCCTGCCTCATCTTGAAAATGAGTGTCAAGTGAGCATCAACGATTCAAGGTCTCGCATCTTGGGAAATCTAAGTGGCGCATGATTGGAAACCTCTATCAAGGAAGAATTGGCAGCCTCACTGGGCGGATAAGCAAGCGACGTTCCCGCGACAGCATCCAGGAGAGTATCAACCAATTTCATTTACAGTGGTGCAACGAAGAGTTCATAACCTTTGTAGCCTATAAAGGCTGTCAGAACATCGTACATACACAATATCCAATGCATTGCGCTTTGATAACCCATGATGAATGGCCGAAAATCGTTGACCCTCCATTGATGCCCATTTTCATGATGGGTCAGGGAACATGGCTCTATCCCATTTCCCAATAAAGGCAGCCAATTCATTGATTATGCATAGTAACAACCAAATCACTTGTGAATCACCTCACTTCCAAGACCAAAAATAGTTGACGCTTCATCGACGATCATATTCAGAATGGGGCAGGGAGCGTGTGGCTCTCTCATTTGCCTAAAATGCTACCCAATACCACATTTATAAATGGCTGCAACCGATCGCCACGCAGATTACCAATAATGGAAGACCAACAATTGTTCACGATCCGTTGAAGCTCATTTTGCCTTGGGTGTATCAACATCATATTACCATTTAATTTGGCCTAATGTATCATTAATGGTGTTTTGGCAACCTTTGTACTGTCTTCATGTACTGTCTCCTTCATCAATACATTGTTCTTGAATAATACATATAAATATATCATTTAAAATATACTTCAAAGTGTCTGCTAATTGTAGATAATAATACACTCAAAAATCCCATTCCATTCAATCAATGTTCATCTTCACTGTCAGGTTCGCTCATTGGGCTGGTGTCGTGTGCAAAACGGATGTCAGCTGCATTACCACACACCAGATTGTGTACTAACCAGTGGATGTTCCTTCACCAGTCAGCAAATCTGGAATAAAATCTTCACCATGCTTGCGACCCTTGGCATATGCATCAAGATTGAAAAATTGAGCGCTGGGAAGATGTGTATATATACACATATCCGAGTGGCACACCTGAGAATTCGGATACATGAGATGGCTCATTGTCACAGATTGGAACAGGTGGCGTTTCTGGTGGATGTGGCGTTGGTTCTCGTTTCGGCTGTCTGACTTGCTCTGGTGGAGGTGCAACCGTTCTTTTGCCTCTCCAACATTTCTGGGGTTTCTGTGCTGTGCCATATGGGCAAGGAAGGCAGCCGTCCATCTGATTTCCCGAAGCATAGCTGGGTGTCATTCAATTGCAGCCTTCACAATTTCATGCCCAGGAGACTCAACTCCCCGCATCATCTGTTCTCGGACTTCGGCCTGTGGTATCGTGATTCTGAATTGCGTTTCCTTTATTGCGGCTCGCGAACACCCTCCCATGGCCATTTTGGCCATTTTCAAGGCCAGGTGCAAGTCAGACTGTTCTAGCTGTAACCCACCTCCTTGCCTTGCCATAGTTGCAGACAGGTTGAAAACCTACAAGAAATTAGTTGGTGCATCTACATAGTGGATTCAGCTATTACCTCCACCATATACGCTTTCGTAGCATCCTGTAAGGTGGTTACACCCTCTCTGGTCCACTCTTGGGGATTCTTATCACTAAATTCGTGCGCAAAAATCCCAGCACTGACCTCATCATGATGTTCAATTTTGCGGACCGTGCGGACAGATGCCTTGGTTGACCATGAAGGTTTCCCATTACGGGTTGCTATAAATTGGACACGCATCTCTCAACATACCCCAGCTGTATGTTATTTCATTCATTGACAGCCATGTACCTCGATACAACTGCACTTACATCCCAATCGCACGCTGCTTCTTCTTCTGGCTGCTTCCGGTTTTACAGACAATTGTTAACTATGCGTCCAGGTCGATATTACCGGTGGCTGCATTTGCAGTGTCACATTCAACTAAGTGGTGTCTGTGTTGTAGTTGGGTGTGAGCGGGTAGCGTATTGGATGAAGTGCCCGTCCTCCTGCTCAATTCTGCTCCAATCTCACCTTGCTGAGGTGTTTGTAGAGCCACGATTTGCTGCTGTGGAAGTGAAGACATGATGATGACAAAACAAAGTGGGAAGTCCTGAGTAGTGCTAGCAACGGTTCCAGACCATCACTTCGGCTCCGGGTCTTGGTCCAAACCGAACCGTTGCCAAATTGGCAGTCCATATCGTCAAGAAACCCGAACTGCCCACTCAGGTACAGTTCCATGGTGCACTCCCAACCCGTCTGAATCGGGCGGGTAGTACGTGGGTCGCCCAGCGGGTCCATCTATAGATTCATATAAGGCTCTTGAATTTGCAGTGTGTTAATAGTATCTTATCAGAATCGCGTTTTGAGCTACCAACAATGTGCTTTTGCTTGTTGAGCAGTTTGCAATATCGATGAATGTGGTATCTCTGTTTCACCTTCGATACATGTTATTTTTGCCTAGTAAGGCGGTCAATAATACTGTGATGCACGCGAAGATCCGTGCGATGCCTTGATTACAAAATATGCAAGTCCTAAAACTGTTGACACTTTGTTGACGCTCATTTACAGGATGCCGCAGGGAGCATGTCGCTGTTGTCTTTGCAAGTAAAGGCTTCCAATATCTCGTAAATGGATGTCTGCAACGAATCGGAACATAATTTACCCAAGCTGCAAAGCAATGAATCGTTGACGCTCCGGTGATGCTCATTTGCAGGATGCCGCAGGGAGCGTGTCGCTGTTGTTTTTGCCAGTAAAGGCTGCCAATATCTCATAAATGGATCTCGGCAACCAATGGGAACATAACTTACACAAGATGCAAAGCAAAAAATCGTTGACGCTCCGTTGACGCTCATGTTAATGTATTGTCCATTCATCATCTGCTGCCGTCGATATTTGTTTTCATCCTTATTTGACTTTATCGGTTGTCTTTTTGCAGGATTGGGACTCGGCACTGTGGCCAAGCCGAGCGGCAGAATAATCTTGCACTGTTCACTCTCACACAACAAAAAATGATGTATCATGCCAAAAGATTCATTGCGCCTGCTATATATCTATTTATGAACCGATATTCACACGCTACTTCTTACCATTCGCCCATAAGATATCTCTCGCTGAAACTCTCGGTCATGCTACATAAAGCTGGTGAACCATTGATGCATTCTGTCCTACTGATTCTTCCCTCCTTTGTTTCTCAGGGTGTCTGCTGCATTGACCGTCACCAATAACTTTTCAGCCTGTCTCTTTGACTTCCGTGTTGGCAAAACCAATCCGGGCACATTTGGCGCGGTGCTCAGATCCTGCTGCTCTGAGCATTCCGGATCCTCGATCCCATTGTTCTGCACTATATTGGATTCATTGTCTGCTGCGCAATCCCCTTGGCTGTCAGTTGAATTATCCATGTCGCCATTCCAGTTTAGCCAATCATCAGTGTCCGAAATACTTTCACGTTCGCCATGCTCGTCGCTTTCGACTGGATGACAGTTGATTCCCCGGATTTGGCCGACATGTAAGATTTGAGTTCATCCTCCAGGGAGGTCCTTTGCAGACAAATGTGGTGGCAAAGGGGATATTTCTGAAAAACGAAATGCAGCCGCACCATCATGTTGAGAGAGTGACCAGGATGCTTTGACGATCTCTTCAGTGTCCGAAATGTATCCCACGGCGGTCATCTCCTTGTTTTCAGCGCGAGATTCTTTCTGGGTAGCACGGAGGTTTTGGCTGCCCTGCCACATCTCCAAAACGTTGTGAACCTTGGCCATTCTGTGCAATTTCCTTTTCTCCGCCTCTTTCATCATTTCCGTGTCATTTTCTGTGTTCATGGTATCCAATTCTAGGTCGCTGCCTGCCAAAATCCCGTTATGGGCTCGAGCAAACTGCCTTACAATGACCTTTTCGCGACGTGTCTCGCCTGTGGTTTTTAAATGCCTCCATCCAATAACATCTCGGCCAACGAAAAAACTGGCCTTCTTTCCGACACCATGTGGTATGATAGAGAATATGTCACGCGCCACATTTAAGAGATCAGTGTAGTTTGAGTGCGTTTCTTCCTGTTAGCGCCACCAATCGGTCATGTCCAGTATCCAAAATGTAGTACTAATCTCCATTGGGTCAGAGTGGTAATCAATGAGATTTGGATTAATTTGTCCCCAGGTTTTTGGTGCTTGAGGCGGCGAATTCAAATAGAGCCTGGCGGCATTCAATTCGCAGGGTGCGCAATCGCTTTGTCCCGGTGTCGTCTCAGCCACATTGTTAGGCGTTAAGTATTCCTCATCATCGCTGGACATATCATATGGATCAAAGGATGATTGATAGGACCCTGATGCCGTTGCAGAGGGGAGGAGATTGTTGCTCCGTACGGTGTCGAGTTAATTAACACGCACACGTCGATGTTTGGCACAGTATTCATTCTCCACATACTTCAGAATGGCCTCTTGCTATTGTGTATTGTAGAATGTCTCGTCCTCAGGATTAATATCGATTCCCTTGTCCCGCTTTCTAAACGATCACAACTTCCGGAAAGGATCGAGGATTTGTGCGGCAATCACAAGCATGCCCATCGTTGGAGTCACCTCAGCGTAGTATTTGGAAACCTTCTGTCAAGCTAACTTCACAGCCAAGAACAACTCTTCTTTCCACTGCGTCTTCTTCTTAGCCAAAGCTTGCATTATGCCATCCATGTGATCGAACATGTCATTGTACACTGTGATGACGTGATTCAATGTGACTGTATGCCTCTTCAACATCCAAATGGACCAATGTCGAAATGGCCTCAATACTTCCATGACATGCTTGACAATCGTCCACTCATCCTGAGTTGTGAACAGTGGCCAGTATTGACTGTACTTTGGATTTTGAAACCACTTGCGGGTGAATTCCCATAATTGGTCGCCGCGATCGAGCAACTCCAGTGTAGAGTTACAAAGTGTCTTCACAGCCATAATAGGAAGTACTACAATGCAGACCTTAGCTTTTTGACAGTCAATGAACTCGTTTCGGCGACCAGGTGTTAGCGTAATTAATACAGCAAGCATTCTCTGCTATATGAAGGTCAGCTTCAGGACATTGATAATATCATGAAATACGTACTTTCTCAATTATCTTTGCTAAACCTGGTTCAATGGCCGACACCTTGTTGATTCTAGCATTGCCCTCCTTTCGAAGTCTCTGTCTCTTCCCAGTGTCCATGCTTTCATTCGCTCCAAATTGCTGATCGCGCTCATGGGCTTCCCAAGACTTGGTGCGGCCATTCACACCCAGACTGCTTGTGAATGCACCTACAGCCAGCTGTATGACGTGCGCCATGCAGGGAATGTGGTTCCTCAATGCCGGCAACTCGATTCGAGAGGCCTCCAGTGTTGATTGCAGCTCGCGTGTCATTGAGGAGTTTGGGGAAGCATTATCCGTTGAAATACCGAGTCAACGGCTGTCGGTAAGCTCAAACCAATCCAGCACATTCTTCAAATGTACAGCTAGCCTTGTTCCAGTATGTTGGCCCTTGACCTATCATTGTTAATTAGCTTTGGAAACGGGAACAGAACAGGCGATAAACCTCATCGAAAGTGAGTTGAACTTCACCCAATGCCCAATTTCGATCCATATGGTAAGCAATGACTGACGTTATGGCTAGTTGGTTTGTTGAAGTCCATCCGGCCAAAGCTGAACTAACTTTATTTCGTAATGGCAATTGCTTCTTAATTGCATCCACAGTCAGTGCATATTCCCTCCGGCAAATGTTACTAAGGGTCATAGCCGACATTAGGACTAGGTAATCACATAATGCCTTAAATGACCGTCGTAGCTCAAGATTTGACATAGCGTTCCATGGAGTGTGTGCCGAAACAAATCCGAACATGATGTAGCAAATCCACGTGTCTTGCTCAAATTCATAAGTTTCAAAGTCCTTAGCTGCCAGTTTGGAACGTTTTGTCTGTCATTTCGATTTATATGGATTTAACTGATTATCAAATTTGATTTTCCTCTGCAAACTTACTAGTGTGATTTCTCGACTTCCTTGCCTCTTCACGATGACCAAAGCTGTTTCATCCACCGTCGAACTAGTCAATTCAGTAACCTCTGACTCTGTTAATTCATTTAACTTTGCGATGTGAGCTTATGCCAGCAAGTGTGTCCCCATTGAGCTGGTACCATGTTCTGATGGATTGCGAAGAACTTGATAACAAACAATACAAATGATGCCAGGGCTGCTGGTCTCCTCAATTCCGCAGTGTAAATAGAATCGCCACGACAGTGCATGTCTAAAATTGTTCCAAACAATGGGCCGCTTCGAGCCTTCATTCATTGAAGCCGACCCAGCATCGAAGATAATTTGCAATGTAAGGTCCCTTAAATTGCGAATAAAGTCACGTTCATTTTTGGAAGAGATCATAACCTCGAGCAATGAGGTGGTCAATGATTTTGTATCGGACATGGCTGTAGGAATTAGGATGCTGGGTATTACGACTCGAGAGACTGCCGAAAATTACGATACAGTAAAGCCGACTGCAGGTTCATAAATATTGACTCTACAGCTACATGGAAAATAATCAGACCAGTAAGACATTGCATGCATATTTGTGAAGTTGAATACAAGGACAGATTGCAGCGACTGACCGCGTAAAACTCCATTTGGGAACGGCATAATCCAGTTCATTGCTGTGTAGCATTTGGAGCCTTGATGCACCGTGGGCGCTGAATTGTAGGAGGCGGACGCGATATCGTCACTTGCATTTTTGGCAATGCAGGCTGTCGATAAAATCATTGTGGTTAATCTGCTTTTCATTCCGGTTAGATTATCCAAGATGCAGCGCACAAATCGTTGACGCTCCGTTGACGCTCATTTTGGGACATGGTTACGATCTTGTCGTAAGCATATTTGCCTAGAAAGGCGGCTCATAGTACGATTGTAGATCATTGTGGTCGCACAGCCCCTTGATTTCCCAAGATGGAAGGCCTAAAATGATTGACGCTCCGTTGACGCTCATCATTAGGGCATACTGACGATGTCCTCGAAAGCATTTTTGCCTAGAAAGACGGCCGACAGTTCGATTATGACATAATATCGCCGCACTGCCCTCGGATTTGCCAAGATGCATGGCCAAACCTCATTGATGCTCCATTGACGCTCATATTTAGGGCATAGTGACGATGTCATCGAAAGCATGTTTACCTAGAAAGACGGCCAATAGTTCGATTATAGGTTAATGTCGCCGCACTGCCCTCGGATTTCCCTAGATGCATGGCCAAAAGTCGTTGACACTGCGTTGACGCTCATTTTTAGGGCATAGTGACGATGTCTTTGAAAGCATTTTTGCCTAGAAAGACGGCCGATAATTTGATTATGTGTTAATGTCGCCGCACCGCCCTCTGATTTTCCAAGATGCATGGCCAAGAGTCATTGACACTCCGTTGACGTTTGAATTTAGGACATAGTTGCAATGTCGTAGTAACCGTCTTTGCCTAGAAAGGCAACCGATAATCTGACTATGGCTCTATGTAGCCCCACAACCCTAGGAGATCACATGATACAAGGCCAAAAGTCGTTGACGCTCCGTTGACACTCATTTTTAGGACATAGTAGCTATGTTGTTGCAAGAGGTTTTGCCTAGAAAGGCTGCCGATAGCGCGATTATGGGGTAACATCGCCGCACTGCTCATGCATTTTCCATGATGCAAGGCCAAAAGTCGTTGACGCTCTGTTGAAGCTCATTTTTAAAACATAGTAGAAATGCTGCCACCACCATTGTTCCATAGACAGGCGGCCAATATTTCGATTATGCCGTACTGTAACCGCGCAGCCTACTGGATGTTTCATCACGCAATGCAAAAAATCATTGACGCTCCGTTGACGCTCATTTTTAGGATGTGGCAACAAGCGTGTGATTTACCATTTTTGCAATAACGCCGACATCAACATCCGCTTTGGAAGGATGTGACAATTCAGCCCATTGATTGCTGAATGTGTAAGACTCAAAATCGTGGACACTTGGTTGACGCTCACATTATTCACATCGAAACAGCCTTTTTACACTCAATAATTGTATCCAACCAATTATATACTCATTATTGACCTCCAGTAGTGCATTTGAATGTATTATCGTTTGCATCCAGGAGTTTTGTTACCTCTCAATCTCTGAACAACTGTTATCTACGCAATTTGAGTGAGAAATGACATGGCCCTATCACATTCCTGTGCTTTCGGCTGGCAATTGACGGCATGTGGTTCATTTCACCAGTTTTTGGTAAATATAGCTCGACTTCCTCACCATTCCTTATCCAGCTCCTTCTCCTCGATTTCCATAATGTACCACAAGCAATTTCAAATATCTCAACCTTCTGCACCAGGTCTGAGTGGAGAGTTATGCAGTTGGATACATGGATGAATTTAGCATGACGGTTGTCGTTCAGTTCGATTTGTCATGCGAACTGACCGCTCTTTCTATGACATGTATGACATCACTCACTTAAATTTTGTTTGCACATTTCATCACTAATATTGCTTTTGCCTTGTCACGTAATAGTCACTTGCAGAAAGAAACTGCACGTTCTGCCTGTCTTACGTTGCGATTTGGATTCTTCAACTTTCACATGGTGCGTTTGACCCTTGCACATGCACAGATGAATTATAGTGTCTCACAATTGTGTCACTGAAATCAAAAAACAGCTGACACGTAGCGAAATTGGTAAACAACTTGCTTTTCACCGCGATCGGACATCGAAAATTACAGTTTGCACATCTATTCTTCTGCGGACGCAGGAGCCGTCACCATATCTTCATCGGAATCTGATATCTATATGGTAATTAGCTGGAGGCTGTTTGCAGGGATCCAAGCTGACTGGTTCAACAGAGCTTACTGGTTGAACTGGCTTAGCTTTCAGCAACGTTGACGAATCGGGCTCCGCAGCTGGTTCCCCGCTTGCTATGCTCGATGTTGACTGCAGCTTCACTGAACATAGCCTGATATGACTACTGCCTGGTCAAGAAGACCCCTGTGGCATTTGCGATATTCCGGGGACAAAGTCAACTCTCTCCATAAGCTCTCCAAATGTTGTCGGTGGAGGTGCCGGAGCGTGATCATTTGTTTGCGGCTGAACGACGGCCGGAACCCTCGATTCAAATGTGCCGTACTTCTTATCTCGTTCACTGAAGTAGTCGGCTGCATCCTCCCATCCCGGTTGAGACAATTCGTCGAGCTTCATCTGCTTCTGCTGAAATCTCTCCATGTGCTGCTGTACCGTTTTGGTGATTGTGCCCATCACCCAGCCGGGTTCGTCATCTTCGCTCAGCATGCCCTGCTCAGTCTCTTCATCGTCCTCATCTTCCCCATCCTCCCCATCGTCGGAACTTGCAAGATCACTCAGACTGTCTCCGATAGCAACAAGCCTCTGCTGAAACATTTCTTCTGGCTGCCTGTACGTCAATCCCGCGATTTCAGCATGCTTCATATCGTCCTGCTCTTGCTGAACCGCTGCCTTTGCATCTTCAACTCGCTTTCTTGCCCCAGCAGTCTCTCCCTCAACATAATCCTCTATCCATTTCTCTTTCTCTTCATTGGTTAAGCAGTACGTTTCTCGTCATTTATCCGCAGCAAGCTTCTTTTTGGATCTCAAGCTGCGCAATGGCCCAACTGCTTGGACTCTCTCTGCTTCGAAGCCGCTCTTGCCTTCATTCGCATGATGATGTTGTTGGGTTGACCTCTTGTCGATTTGCTGTATCTGCCAGCCAGAAGTGGTGAAAAGTTCGTTTTCGGAGCATAGACCATTGTAGTTTGCGTGGAATTCGTTGTTGGGCAAGATGTTGGATGTTGCAAGTTATGCACAATTTGGAGGCAAGCTGCGTCTTTTATGTCAAGGTTGGTACGTTTGCTCATCTTGAACAAAACAAAATCTCCCTCTTGACTGTCAATAAATCAGGAACAGTGACGCTAACCGTTCAACATGACATGATTGTTAGCGTCATTTTCATGCAATATCCCCTGGATTATTTGAGTCAAACATCAGCAGGCGTCCTTCCCCTCGAACAGCATCCAATTAATATATAGCGATTAGGCGATTCCGGCGGTCATACACTGCAGTATATCCCTGTCACCAAACAAACACCATCAGACCGACTTTTTGCGAATAGCGGGGCAGTGGGAAACCCCTGCAACTTGCAGCTATACTCAGCAGGACTCATCTTGAGCATAACGATCATTTTGGCTGCGATTTATTCCACTCTGACAAGAAGCTAACTATATAGTCCTCAGGGCTTCCCACTTCCTCTCATTATCATCTTCCTCTGCTATTCCTCACCAGCACATCATGGATACACAACCACCTCCGCCAGGTGAGAGCGGATCGAATACCGGCCGATTGGCGTGCGCTACAACAAATACGGACATTCTTGGCACACACCATGAGCGCAGACACAAGTGAGTTCACCCGACCCTGCCAATGCAGCCACCAAACATATGACCCAGGATGCACATTTAAAAATTGTCCCCACGACTGGAAGCAGGAACAGTAAGAAGCAGCATGCAGTGGGATGTGAGTATATCCATATCGTGGCAAAGGGCGGTCAATTAACTGTATAACGTACAGCGGGTGTCCGGAGACAGCTACGTAACGAATTGATCGCTGCCCGTAACTGGAAACCTCCATGGTGGACAAAGGCATTTGTCCGCACAGTCCGCGAAATTGAACATCATAATGTTGTCAGCTCTGGGATATTCGCAGATGAATTTCCTGATAAGCATCCCCGTGAGTGGACGATGCAGGCATTAATCACCTTAGAGGACCCCACAGAAGCGTATCTGGTAGAGGTACCAGCCGAATTCCATTGTTACAAGCAGCATCTAATGTCTTGTAGGTTTTCAACATGTCTGCAATTATCGCAAGCCAAGGAGGTCAGGTACAACTGGAACAGTCCGACATGCGCCTGGCTTTAAATATGGCCAAAAAGGCCAAAGAAGGCTTTTTGCGTGCCGCAATCGAGGAAACGAAATACCTCATCAAGAAACAACACCCCAAGGTCCGAGAAGAGAAGAAGCGGGGTGTTGAGTTTCCTGGGCACAAAAAGGTGAAGGCTGAAATACATAGACACCCGGCAATGCTTTGTGAAAACCAAAGGTCCAGCTGCCTTCCTTGCAAGAATGGCACCGCAATGAATCCGCAGACACGCTGGAGATGCAAAAGAACAGGTGCACCACCACCTGACCGACGCAGAGAGCCGACTCCTAAGCCGACTCCACCACAGCCTGGCACGCCAACCGCTCCAACTGGTAACACTTCCGGAGGTCAACCTCCTCAAATGGTCAATTCGCCCACCGGATATACGTATTCGAAGGCAGCTCTTCCCTGTACGTAATTTTTTGATGATGAGGAAACCGAGCACGATACTGATTTTGAACCACATATGCTGACCGATGATGGTTCGTTCACTCTCTGTGGTGTGGTAATGCAGCTGACAATCATTTCGAAGACAAGAGCAGCGGATTGAGCAATCCTGCAACGCATGACGAGCATTGAGCAGAAGACACGGGATTTTGGAGATTATTATTAAATTCATCTATGTATTATTAAAGAACAACGTAGTGATCAAGAAGAAAGTAAACAAAACCGCTAGAAAGGCAGCCAAAACAATGTGAATGATGGACTGTGCCAAATTAAATGATTGCATATTGCGGATACAGCCATGGCAAAGTGAGCGTCAACGGAGCGTCAACGATTTTTGGTCATGCATCCTGGGAAATCACACCTCGGATATGTTGTAGTCAGTCATAGATGAATTTTTGGCTGCCTTTATAGGCAAAACAGATTGCAATACCCTCCCTGCCCCATCATGAAAATGAGTGTCAACAGAGCGTCAACGATTTTTGGTCATGCGTCCTGGGAAATCACACCTCCTACAGGTTGTAGTCAGTCATAAAGGAATCAATGGCTGCCTTTATAGGCAAAACAGATTGCAAGACCATATATTGTTGACGCTCTGTTGACGCTCTGTTGACGCTCTGTTGACGCTCTGTTGACGCTCATTTTCAGGATGTAGTTGGGCATGTGAGTAGGCTTGTTTTGAATATCAAGGCGGCTAATACGTCGAGAATGAACCATGACCTACCAATGGCAATATTTTACGATTCACAGTGGCATATCTGAATGCGACCAGAAATGTGAAACCCGAAACGCAGAACTGGAGATTGTAACCGACTAGTCTAGCTGAGGCCGGCGAAATCCGCTGGTTGATGGGTACGGGTCCGGGTTTGGCCTCCGAAGAGTCAGCAGGTTGGGTTTTGGGACGGGTCTGGAACCGAATCGACCCGTTTTTGCAGTCCAACCCCGGACCGCTGGCGGGTTACCCGGATCCGTTGCTAACACTAGTCCTGAGGAAGAAGATCAGGAAATGATGTGGGAAGTGCTGAGGAATATATAGTTTGCTTCAAGTCAAAATGGCATGCGTAACAGCCAACTTGCTCAGTCTACTCAAGATGAATCCTGTTGCGCATAACTGCCGGTTGCACGGGTTGCCAACCATCCTGCGATTAGCACCATGTAGGTCCAATGTTGTGGGTGTGTTGACGGGGATATACAATGGTGAAGGACCGCCGGAATTTCATGTGTGTGAGATAAAAATGGTAAATTCATCCCCGGAATGGATGTCTGCTGATGTTCATCTGCAGGAATCCCTGGGATCATACATGAATCAGATGCTAAACGTCATGGCATGATGTACGGTTAGCATTGCTATTCGCAATGTAGTGACGGTCAATACGCAGCTGTTGCTTTGTTGAAGTCGATTCAGCGTAGCAACCTAAATATAAAAGATGCAGCTTGCCTCTATGTGGTCCATATCTTGCGACATCCAACATCTCGTCCATCAACAAAGTCAACACAAACTACAAAGGTCCATGCTCTGAAAAAGAATATTTCGCCACTACGGGCAGGCAAATACGGTCAATCGACCAAGCGCTCCACACGATGACGTAATCAAGCGACTGAAGGCAAGAGCGGCCTGCAGGCAGAACTGGTCCCAGCCCTTGGTGCTTTGCGGAGCTTGCGATCCAGAATACAGCGTGTGCATGGGAAACGATGAGAAACTCAGTTCTTAAGTAACGAAGAGAAGGAGAAATGGATCGAGGATTATGTGGAAAGGGAGACCTCTGCGGCAGGAATGAGAGTTGAAGATGCAGAGACAGCAGTTAAGCAGGCGCAGGATCATATGAGAAATGCTGAACATGTAGGATTCACACCCACCAAGCTTGAAACAGCATTTGTTGAGATGTTGAACGCCATCAGAGATAGCTTGAGCGATCTTGCAAGTTCCGACGATCGGAAGGATGGGGACAACAAGAATGATGGTGAAGACGATCCTGCAGTGGGTATGCTTAGTGAAGATGACGCATCTGGCTGGGTGATGTGCACTATCTCTAAATGGCCAATGCCGCAAGTGATTTCTCAACCAGGGAGTAGTCAAATGGAGCAAGGTTCACGGAAGCCACAGACACACGAAGGCAATCCGTCCCTCCCACGCACCCAAATGCCCGATTGGTCACCAATTCAGTAATCAAAGCATGTTGAACCCATAAGCTTCAACCCCAGCGTATCGCGTCCCAAGCTCATTGCCATATAGCAATAAGATTCCGACAAAGACATGGTGACAGCTCCTGTATCTCCGGAGAAATGAATACCCAAATTTGTATTTGTGACGATGATTCAATTTGAAATGCAATACGTGTACCTATTTTGCTCCATGTCAGCTTTCACTTCATTTCAGTGACCAAAGTGTTAGCTATTATAATTCGTCTATGCATGTGCAAGAGTCGGATAGGCCATGCCAATATTCTAGACTTCCAATGTCATGGACTGACGACCAATGAAAGTGATATTGTCCTGCCCATTTCTGTCATGTTAGTCAATTGAAACTGAATTTGAGACGACACTCACTAACAAAATATTACCCAGTGATGTCATACGAGTCATAGATGTTCGGGTCAAAGCGCAACACGAAGCAGGATGAATGACGACAGTCATGCTGCATAGGATCATGCATCCAACTGCATTACTCTCTGCTCAGACCTGGTGCACATGGTCGAGATGTTGAAAATTGCTTATGGTAGGTCATGGAAATGGCAGAGACTGAGCTGGAGGAGGAGATGCCAGGAATTGGGGCAGAATATATTACAAACTAGTGTACGGATTTATATGCGGTAAAATGCCGGCCAAACACGCTGGAACCTGATAGGCCAACGTTATTCATCACTCAGATAACGTGTCTAGTGGTGGATCAGAAATTGATAGGCTTGGGAGCTTTTGGATGCAAACGTATATATATAGAAACGATTCATCGGCTGCTATTACAGACTATATGTATCCTAACATACAATTGTTGATCATCCACTGACTGTTAGTATGTCATTGAGTTGGGTGTCAATGGAGCGTCAACTATTTTTGGTCTTACATTCTCAGCAAACAAATGGCTGCATAGTCACATTCTTCCAAAGTGATTATATTGGCAGTTTTTGTATGTAAAGAGGATAGTGACACGCTCATTGATACATCCTGGAAATGAGCATCAAGGGTGCATCAATGATTTTTTGCCTTGTCAGTGTGATATTCAAAAAAGACATAGTCACTGTGACACATAATCAACCAATTGGCCGCCTTTAAGGCCAAAAAGGCTAGCGTCGCCATCGCTAATATCGTCTGAAAATGAGTGTCAAGGGAGCGTCAACAATCTTTGTTCTTGCATCTTGGATAATCAAACAGCTGGGCGACGATATTAAGCTATAATTGAAATTGTTGGCCACATTTATTGGCATAAATTGCAGCGACGATATCTCTACCACCTCCTAAAAGTGAGCCTCAACGGAGCATCAACGCAGTGTCAATGATTGGTGGTCTTGCATCCTGGACACTCGAAGCGCTGGGCATTGGCGTTACTTCATACTCAGTGCATCGGCAGCCTCTATTGGCAAAAATGGTAGTGACGAAATTGCTACCACCTCAAAATGAGCGTCAACCCAGCGTCAACAATTTCTGGTCATGCGGCTTGGATAATCGAAGAACTATGCACCTCCATCAACCCATTATCATAGTCCTGGCCGCCTCTATAGGCAACAGTGCTACAGCTGATATCACTACCACCTCATAAAAATGAGCGTCAAAGGAGCGTCAACAATGTTTGGTCTTGCATCATGGACACTGAAAGCGCTGTGCATCGGCATTAACCCATAATCAATGTATCGGCTGCCTTTATGGGCAGAAATGCAAGTGACAATATCACTACAACTTGCTAAAAATGAGCGTCAACGCAGCATCAAGGATTTTTGGTCTTGCATCTTGGACAATCAAAGGGCTACAGAACAGCGTCAACCCATAATCAACTCATCAGCTGACTTTATGGGGAAAACTGTGACTGACGATATTGCTGCCACCTCCTGATAATGAGTGTCAACGTAGCGTCAACGATCTTTGTTCATGGATCTTGGACAAACTAACGGCTATGAAAAGGTGTTCACCCATAATCAACTCATAGGCTGTGTTCGTGGGCAAAAATGCTAGTTACGATAATGCTACCACCTCCTGAAAATCACCGTCAATGGAGGGTCAACAATTTCTGGTCTTGCATCATGGACACTCAAAGGGCTGCGCATTGCGGTTGACCCATAATCAATGCATCAGCTGCCTCTATGGGCTAACATGCCAGTGACGATATGGCTACCACTTTCTAAGAATGAGCGTCCACAGAGCGTCAACGATTTTTAGTCTTGCATCTTGGATACTCCAAGGGCTATGGGACAACGTTATCCCTTAATCAACTTATCAGCTGCCTTTATGGCCAAAAATGCAAGTGACGGTAACGCATCTGTTTCCTACAATTCGGCACCCACGGAGCGTCAATAATGTTTGTGGCGGCTCAGTCAGCTACACAGCAATGAACTGCGTGGCATTGTTACTGAATTGAGTGTTACGCGGTGAGTCTGTTCAATATGTGCTTGTATACAACGTCACAAACATGCATGCAATATCTCACAGATCAGAGTTGTTTGTTTGAAACTGTAGAGTCAATATTTAAGACCCCACAGTCTGCATTACTGTATCGTTACCTTCGGTGGTCTATCGAGTCGGATTACCCAGCGAACCAATTCCTACAACAATGTCTGTTTCAAAATCTTTGAACACCTCACTGCTCGAGGTTATGATTTCTTCCAAAAATGAACATGTCTTTATTCGTGATTTGAGCGACCTCACTTTGCAAATCCTCTTCGATGCTTGGTGGGCTGCGACGAATGTAGGTTGGAATCAGCGAATTACATGGAACAATTTTAGAAATGCGCCTTCATGGAGATTCTATTTACACTGCAGAATTGAGGAGACCGGCAGCCTGGGCATCATATGTATTCTTTATCATCAGGTTCTTCACCATGCATCAGAAGATGGGACCCACTCAATGGGGAAACACTTGCTGGCAAAAGCTCACATCGCAATGTCAAACGAGTTAACAGACTCAGAGATGACTGAATTGACAAGTTCGACGGTTGATGAAACAGCTTTAGCATCCTAAAGAAGCAAGGAAGTCGAGGAATCACAAGTGTAGGTTCGCAGAGGAAGGTCATAGTTGACATCCAGGTTAATCCATAATGACCGAAATGCCAGACAAAATGTTTCAAACTGGCAGCTAAGGACTTTAAAAGTTCGGAATTTTACCAAGACACGTGGAATCGCTACCTGATGTCAGGATTTGGTTCGGTTGATATTCCATGGAACGCTATATCGAAAGTAGTGCTAAGCACGTCATAGAGGACATTACGCGATGACTTAGTGCTGCGGTCCGCAATGACCCTTAGCAACATTTGCCGAAGGGAACATGCACCGACCTTGGATGCAATTAAGAAGCGATCGCTGTCACCAAATAAAGTTATTTTAGCTTTGGACGGCTGGACATCAACGAACAAACTGGCCATAATGTCAGTTATTGCTTACTATACGCATGGCAATTTGCGATTGTGTGAAGTTCACCTCGCTTTCGATGAGGTTGATCGCCTGTTATTTTCCCATTTTGAAAGCTAATTAATGATGATAGGTCAAGGGCCAACATACTGGAGCTGGGCTAGCCGTACAATTGAATGACATGCTCGATTGTTTTGAGCTTACCGATGGCCGTTTGCTTAGTATTTCAGCTGATAATGCTTCTGATAATTACTTGATGACACACGATCTGCACTCAACACTTGAGGCCTCTGGAATCCAGTAGCCTGCTTTGAGTAACCACCTGTCATCCATGGCGCATGTCATGAAGCTAGCTATAGGTGCATTCATGAGCAGTCTCGGTGTAAATGGCCTAAACTGGTCTTGGGAAGCCCATCAGCGTGATCAGCAATTTGGAGAGAATGAAAGCATGGACATTGGGAAGAGTCAAGGACTTCGAAAAGTGAGCAATGCTAGAATCAATGAGGTGTCAGCCATGGAACCAGGTTTAGGAAAGATAATTGAGAAAGTACGTATTTCATGATATTTTGAAAGTCCTGAAATTGACCATCATATAGTAGAGAATACTTGCTGTATTAATTACGCTGACACCAGGTCATCGAAACGGGTTCACTAACTGTCAAACAGCGAAAGTCCGCATTGCGGTACTTCTGATTATGGATGTGAAGACACGTTGAAACTTAAGACTATAGCTGCTAGAGCACGCCAACTGATTATGGGAAATCAGAACCCAAGTGGCTTCAGGATCCAACACAGAGTGATGACCGGCCACTTTTCACAACTCACGATGAATGGACCATTGTGCAGTATTTGATGGAAGCATTGAGGCCATTTTGATATTGGGCCCTGTGGATGTCGAAGAGGCATAGAGTCACATTGCAACATGTTATCACAGTGGACAATGACATGTTTGATCATATGGATAGTGTGATGCGTGCTTTGCCGAAGAAGAAGATTCAATGGAAAGAAGAGATGTTCTTCACTGAGAAGCTAGCTAGACAGAGGCGGTCCAAATACTACGCTGAAGTGACTCCAACGACCGGCATGCTTCTCATTTCTGCACATATTCTCGTTGCTTTCCAGAAGTTGCAATCTTGTAGAAAGTGGAACGAGGGAATGGATATTAATCCTCAGGACGAGACATCCTATACTACCCAATGCCAAGAGGCCTTCCTGATGCACATTCAGAATGGATACTGTGCCAAACATCGACATGTGCTGGCCAATAAACGCGAAAGCTTTCTGAGCAGTAATCTTGTCCCCTCTTCAAAGGCTTCTGGATCCTGTCAGTCATCCTTTGATCCAGAAGATTTCTCCAGCGATGATGAAGAATACGGAACACCAAACAATGTGGCTGAGACGACACGCAGACATTGTGATCGTGCAGCACGTATTTTGACCACTGCCAGGCCCTACTTGGAGTCGCCGCCTGACATACCAAAAAACTGGTGCCAAATCTATCCAAATCTCAATGATCACCATTCCGACCAAATGGAGATTAGCAGTACATTGGGGTTACCAGACATAACCGACTGCGGGTGTAAACAGCAGGAAACGGACTCAAAGTACGCTGATCTCACTAATGTCGCGCGCAACACATTCTCGATCATACCACATGGTGTTGGAGTGGAGGCCAGTTTCTCGCTTGGCCGAGATGTCTTCGGGTGGTGGCAGTCAAAAAGCACAGGCGAGGCCCTTCGCGAAGAAGTCGTTGCAATGTGGTTTACTCATGCTAATAGCGGTATTTGGGCAGGCACTGACCCAGAATTGGATTCATTGAACAGAGAAAATGACTCGGAAATTCAGAAGGAGACAGAGGAAAGGAAATTGCACAGAATGGCCAAGGTCCGCAACAGTTTGGAGATATGGCGGGGCAGCAAAATCCAAAGTGCCACCCAGATGGGATCTCGCACTCAAAACAAGCAGATGACAGCCATAGGATACATTTCAGACACGGAAGAGATCGTGAAAGCATCATGGTCGCTCTTTCAACATGATGATGCGGCTGCATTTAAATTGTCAGAAAGCTCACCTTTGCGACCACCGTTGTCTACAAAGGACCTCCCTGGGGGACGAACTCAAATATTGATCATCCGCCGAATCCCAAGATTCAACTGTCATCCAGTCGAAAGTGATGAGGATAGGGCACCTGAAAGCATTTCGGACACTGTAGATTGGCTTAACTAGAATGCGGACATAGATATCTCAAATGACAGCGAAGTCGATTGTGCGGAGCACGTTGAATCTGAGATAGAGCAAGACAATAGCATCAAGGATCTGGAATGCCCAGAGCAGCAGTATATGAGCACCATGCCAACTGTTCCCAGATTGATTCAGCCTACACGGAAGTCAAAATGACAGCCTGAAAATATATTGATGACCAGTGTTACCAACGGTTCTGGACCGTCACTTCTGGTCCGGGTCCGGGTCCGGGTCCAAACCGAACCATTACCAAATTGGCTGTCGGGGTAGTCAATACACCCGAAACGTCAACTCGGGTACGGTTCGATGTTGAACTCCCAACCTGTCAGATGTGGGAGGGTTGTCAGCGGGTCGCTCAGCGGATCCATCCATAGATTCATATATGGCTCATGTTTTTGGAGTTTGCTAATACTAACTTATCAAAATCGCATTTTCATCAACCAATGATATGTTGTTGCCTGCTTTGGGGCTTGCAATGTCAATTATTTTCGAATCGGTGATTTACCTTTGATGCATTGTATTTTTGCCTATCAGGGCGGTCAATGATTCCATTATGAACGCAAAGATCTGCGCAATGCCTTGAATACCAACTATGCGACAGCTGAAGCTGTTGATGATCCGCTGAAATTCATTTCCAGGATGCGACAGGGAGCATGTTGCGGTTGTTTTTGCCAGTAAAGGCTGCCAATATTTGATGAATGGATGTCTGCAACCAATCGGAATATAAATTACCCAAGATCCGAAGCCGAAAATCGATAACGCTCCATTGACACTCATTCTCAGGATGCGTCAGGAACCATGTTGCTGTAGAACTTCCCAGTAAAGGCTGCCAATATCTGAGAAATGGATTGCAGAAACCAATTGGAACATAAACTATGCAAGATTCGAAGGTAAAAATTGTGCATGCTCCGTCCACACTCATTCTCTGAATGGGGCGATGACCGTGTCGCTGTCTCTCTTGCCTGTAAAGGCTGCCAATACGTCAGGTATGCATAAGAGTGACCAAATCACTGTGGAATTACGGTACTTACAAAACCATAAATCGTTGATGCTCCATTGACACTCATTCTCAGAACGGGTCTGTGACCGTGTTGCCCTCTCTTTTGCCAATACATGCTGCCAATACATTGGTTATGCATATGAGTGACCAAATCACTATGTAATTACCGTACTTACAAAACCACAAATCATTGACTCTCGGTTGATACTCATTCTCGGAATGGGGCGGTGACTGTGTCACTGTCTCTTTTGCCTAGTAAAGCTGCCAATGCATTGGTTATGCATAAGAGCAACCAAATCACTGTGTAATTACCGTACTTAGAAAACCACAAATCGTTGATACTCCGTTGACGCTATTTCTCCGAATGGGGTGGTGACCGTGTTGCTGTCTCTTTTGCCAATGAAAGCTGCCAATACATCAGTTATGCATAAGAGCGACCAAATCACTGTGTAATTTCCATACATGCAAAACCACAAATAGTTGACGCTCCGTTGACACTCAATCTCAGGGTCGGGAAGTGACCGTGTTGCTGTCTCTTTTGTCCACGAAAGCTGCCAATGAATCGGGTATGCATAACTACCAACAAATCACTGTGTAATTACCGTACTTGCAAAACCACAAATCGTTGACACTCATTTTAATGTATTGTCCATTCGACCTCTGCTGCCATCGATAATAGTTTTCATTATGATTTGGACTTACTGGTAGTCTTTCTGCCAGATTGAGACTTGGCCCTGTGGCAAAGCCGCGCGCAGTAACATTCTTGCACTGTATGCTTTTACACGACTAAAATTTATGTATCTTCATTGCGCCTGCTGTTCATCTGTTTATCAACCGATATTTACAAGCTACTGCTCACTATTCGCCCATCATATATCTCTAACTAAAACTCTGGGTCAACATACATAAAGAAGGTGGTGAAACATTGACGCAGTCTGTCCTACATTTCCTTCTCCCATTTTTTTGTCCTCGTTTCGATTCCATTGACCGTCATCGACGCATTTTCAGCCTGTGTCTTTGACTTCGGTGACGGTCGAATCAATGTGGGGAGATTTGGTGGGGCGCTCACATCCCGCTGCTCTGGGCATTCCCGATCCTCGATGATATTGTCTTGCTCAATCTCAGATTCAACGTCCGCCGCACAATCGTCTTCCCAGTGATTTGGATTATCTAAGTCCCCATTCCAGTTAAGACAATCTGCAGTGTCCGAAATGCTTTCAAGTGCGCTGTGCTCATCACATTCAACTGGATGACTGTTGATTCTTCGGATTCGGCTGACATTTGATATTTGAGTTCGTCCTCCAAGGAGGTCCGTTGCAGATAAAGTTGGTGGCAAAGGAGATCTTTCTGAGAATTGAAATGCAGCCACACCATCATGTTGTAAGAGTGACCCCAATGCTTTGAGGAACGCTTCCGTGTCCGAAATGTATCCCACAGCAGTCATCTGCTTCTATTCCGACCGAGATTCCTTCTGGGTAGCACGGAGGTTTTGGCTTCCCTGCCACTTGTCCAAAAAGTCGTGAACCTTGGCCATTCTGTGCAATGTCTATTCTTTTGCATCTTTTTTCATTTCCGAGTCGTTATCTGCGTTTTTGAATCCAATTCAGTTTCAATGCCGGCCAGAGTCCCGTTGTTGGCTCGGGCAAACAGTCGGAACATGACTATTTCGCGAAGGATCTCGCCGGTAGTTTTCGACTGCCTCCAGCCGATAACATCTTGGCCAAGAGAAAAACTGGCCTCCACTCCAAAACCAGGTGGTATAATAGAGAACACGACACGGGCCACAATGGAAAGATCGGCGTACCTTGAGTGCTGTTCGTCCTGTTGACGCCACCAGTCGGTTATATCCGACAACCAGAATGTACACCTAATCTCTATTGGGTCGGAGTGGTAATCATTGACATTTTGATTACTTTGTGCCCAGTTGTTCAGTGCTTAAGTCAGCGAATGTATATAGAGCCTGGCGGCAGTCAATAAGCATGCTGCATGATCGCTTCCTCCAGGTGTCGTCTCAGCCTCATTGTTAGGCATTCAGTATTCGGCATGCTCAACGAACTATAGTGCAGTGTTCCGACATGTCTCCATATCCACAATCGATAGTACCGCAATGGGGACTTTAGCTGTTTCACAGTCAATGAACTCGTTTCGACGACGAGGTGTCAGTGTGATCAATGCACTAAGCATCCTCCGCTATATGAAGGTCAGTTTCAGGACTTTCAAAATATCATGAAATACTGACTTTCTCAATTATCTTTGGTAAACCTGGTTACATGGCCGACACCTTATTGATTCTAGCATTGCCTTCTTTTCGAAGTTTTTGACTCTCCCCAATGTCTATGCTTTGATTATCTCCAAATTGCTGATCTCGCTCACCAGATTCCAAAGACTTGGTGCGGCCTTTACACCGAGACCACTCTGGAATGCACCTGAAGCCAGCTGGATGACTTGCACCATGCATGGTTTGTGGGTCGTCAAAGCAGCCCACTGGATTGTCGAGGGCTCGAGTGTTGATTGCAGCTCGCGTGTCATCGAAGAATTTAAAAACAGTATTATCGGTTGTAATATCATGCAAACGGCCGGCGGTACACTCAAAACGATCAAGCACGACCTTGAAATGTATGGCTAGCCTAACGGCAGTACGTTTGCCCTTGACCGATCATCACTAATGACCTTTCGAAATGGGAAAAAAACTGGCGATCAACCGCATCGAACACGAGTTGAACATCACGCAATGCCCAATTTTGATCCGTATGGTAAGCAATCACTGACGTTATGGCCAGTTTGATCTGTGATGTCCATGCATCTAAAGCTAAACAAACTTTATTTCATGATGGCAATTACTTCATAAATACATCCACGGTGAGTGCATATTCATTGCGGCGAATGTTACTACGGGTCGTAGCGGACGGCACCACTAGGTGGAGTTGGCAACCATTCCGGACCCACACCTCCAGTCCGGGTCCGGGTCCAATCTGAACCATTGCCAAATTGGCGGTCCAGGTTGTCAATAAACCCGAGCCGTCAACTCAGGTACAGTTCGATGGTAAACTCCCAACCCATCTGAAGCGGGCGGGTTGTCTGTGGGTCGCCCAGCTGGTCCATCAATAGATTCAATCAAGGCTCAGGCTTTGGGACTATGTGAATAGTATCTTATCGAAATCGCGTTTTCAACAACCAAGGATATGTTTTTGCATGCTTTGCAGCTTGCAATATCGATTAATTTGGAATCAGTATTTCATGTTTGATACATTGTATTTTTGCTTATCGCTGCAGTCAATAATTCTGTTATGAACGCGGAGATCAGCGCGATGCCTTGATTACCATAGATGCAACAACCACAACTGTTGGCCCTTCGTTGACGCTCAATTTGAGGATGCGGCAGGGAGCATGTTGCGGTTGTTTTTGCCAGTGAAGGCTGCCAATATATGATGAATGGATGTCGGCAACCAATCGGAAAATAAATTACCCAAGGTTCAAAGCTAAAAATGGTTTAGGCTCCGTTGACGCTCATTCTCAGGATGCGGCAGCGAGCATGTCGCTGTAGTTTTTCCCAGTGAAGGCAGCCAATATCTGATGAATGTAGGTCTACAACCAATCGGAACGGATATTACCCAAGTTGTAAATCTAACATTTGTTGACATCCCTTGACGCTCATTCTCAGGATGCTGCAAGGAGCATGTCGCTGTAGATTTTCCCAGTACAGGCTATCAATAGCTGGCAACTGGATATCTACAACCAATCGGAACATAGATTACCCAAGATGCAAAGCTAAATATAGTCGACGCTCTGTTGACGCTCATTCCCAGGATGCGGCCAGGAGCATGTCGCTGTCTCATGCGCCTATTGAGGCTGCCAAGATATTGGATATGCATCGCAGCAACCAAATTGTTGTTCAATCGCCATACATACAAAACCACAAATCGTTGACCCTCCGTTGACGCTCATTTCAATGCATTGTCCATTCAACATCTGCTACCATCAATAATAGTTTTCACCATCAATTGAACATATTGGTAGTATTTATGCCAGATTGGGAATTGGCCGTGTGACAAAGCCGAGCAAAGTAACATCCTTGCACTGTTCAGTCTCATAAGACGACAATTTATGTGTCTTGTCAAAAGCTTCATTGCGCCTGCTATAAATCTGTGTATCAACCTATATAGACAAGCTACTGCTCACCATTTGCACATAATATATCAGTAACTCAAACTGTCGGTCAAGATACATACAGAAGCTAGTGAAATATTGACGCATTCTGTCCTACTTTTTCTTCACTCCCTTATTCCTCCTCATTTCAATTGCATTGACCGTCATTATCACTGTTTCAGCCGGTCTCTGTGACTTCTGTGTAGGGCAAATCAATCCGGGAACATGTGGCGCGGGGCTCACATGCCGCTGCTTTTGGCAGACCGGATTCTTGATGCGATTTTCTTGCACTATATCCGATTCAACATCCACCCCGCAATCGTGTTTGCTGTCATTCTGATTATCTAACTCCTCATTCCGGAAAGCCATTGTTCAGTGTCCCAAATACTTTCAGCGGTGCTATCCTCATCACGTGCAACTGGATGATGGTTGATGCATCGGATTCAGCGGACAATCAATTTTTCAGTTCGTCCTCCAGGGAGATCCTTACCAGACACGGGTGGTGGCAATGGAGATCGTTCTGACAATTCAAATGCAGCCACACCATCATGTTGAAACAGCGACCAGGATGCATTGACGATCTTTTCTGTGTCCCGAATGTATCCCACGGCGGTCATCTGCTTGTTTCGATCGTCGGATTCCTTTTGGGTAGCACATATGTTTTGGCTGCTCTGCCACATCTCCAAAAAGTTGTGAACCTTGGCCATTCTGTGCAATTTCCTTTCCTCCGCCTCTTTCTTCATTTCCGTGTCATTTCCTGTGTTCATTGTATCCAATTCTGGGTCAGCGCCTGCTAATATCCTGTTATTGGCTCCAGCAAACTGCCTTACAATGACTTCTTCTCGAAGAGTCTCACCTGTGGTTTTTGACTGCCTCCAGCCGATCACATCTCGGCCAAGGGCGAAACCAGCCTCCACTCTGACACCATGTGGTATGATAGAGAATATGTCGCGCAACACATTAGAGAGATCGGCGTACAAGGTGTGCGTTTCCTCCTGTTGGTCGCCAACAGTGTGTTATGTCCGGTAACCAAAATGTACTGCTACTCTCCCTTGGGTCGGAGTGGTAATCATTGAGATTTGGATTAATTTGCCCCCAGTTCCTTGGTGATTCAGGCGGCGCAGTCAAATAGAGCCTGGCAGCGGTCAATACGCGTTGTGTGTGATCCTTTCCTTCTGGTGTAGTCTCAGCCACATTGTTAGGCGTTAAGTTTTCTTCATCATCGCTGGACAAATCATATGGGTCAAAGGATGATGTACCGGATCCCAAAACTGTTATGGAGGGGATAAGAATGCTCTTTGGTAAGCTTTTGTGTGTATTGACCGGCACACGTCGATGCTTCGCACAGTATTCATTCTCCACATACCTCAGACAGGCCTCTTGGTATTGGGTAGTATATGATGTCTCGTTTTCAGGAATGAGATCCATTCTTTTGTCCGACGTTCTGAACGATTGCATCTTCTGGAAATGATCCTGGATATGTGCAGAAATGAGAAGCATGCCCGTCGATGGAGTCACTTCAGTGTAATATTTGGACAGCTACTGTCGAGCTAACTTCACGGCAAAGAACAAGTCATTTTCCCATGGAGACTTCTTCTTGGCCAAAGATCGAATCTCGCCATCCTTGTGATCAAACATATCATTTTACACTATGATAACATGACGCAATGTAACTGTATGCCTCTTCGACATCCACAGGGTCCAATATCGGAATGGCCTCAACACTTCCATGACATACTTCACAATGGTCCATTCATCCTAAGTTGTGAAGAGTGGCCGGTAATTGCTGGATTTGGGCTTTTGAGCCTGGCTGGTGGTAATTCATGTAATCAGAAGGCCCTCTCGAACAACTCCGGGTGAAGTTCCAACGAGTCTAGACATCCATCATCGGAAGTACCAAGATAGTATCTTTTGCTGTTTGACATTCAATGAACTTGTTTCGATGACCAGCTGTTAGCGTACTCAACAGAGCAAGCTTCTCTGCTATATGAAGGGCAGTTTCAGCACTTTCAAAATATCTTGAAATACGTACTTATTCAATTATATTTGCTAAACCTGCTCTCAAGGCCGACACCATATTGATTCTAGCGTTGCCCTCTTTACGAAGCCTTTGACTCTTCCCAATGTCCATGCTTTCATTCTCTCCAAATTGCTGATTGCGCTCATGGGCTTCTGAAGACTTGGTGCGGCCTTTGACACTGAGACTGCTCATAATTGCACCTAAAGCCAGCTGTAAGACGTGCGCCATGCAAGGTATATGGATCCTGAAAGCAGGACACTCGATTCCAGAGGACTCAAGTGTTGATTGCAGCTCACATGTCATCGAGTAATTTGAGACAGCAGTATCAGTCGTAATTCCAAGGAAACGGCTGTTGGTGAGCTCAAAACAATCAAGAACATCTTTCAGATTTACGGCTAGCTGTGCTCCAGTATGTTGGCCCTGGACCAATCATCCTCAAATAGCTTTCGAAATGTGCAAAGAACAGGCGATCAACCTCATCAAATGCGAGTTGAACCTCATGCAATGCACAACTTCGATCCATATACCAAGCAATGACTGATGTTATGGCTACTTTGTTTGTTGGTGTCCATCCGTGCAAAGGTAAACTAACTTGATTTTGTGTCCGCAATAGCTTCTAGATTGCATCCAACCTCAGTGCATATTCCCTCTCGCAAATGTTGCCGAGGGTCGTAGCAGATGGCAGCACTAAGTCGTCGAGTAATGTCTTATATGACTGTCGTCAGTGTAGATTTGATATAGCGTTCCATGGAATATGAGCCGAAACACATCCTAACATGAGCTAGCAATTCCATGTGACTTGGTGAAATTCGGAAGTTTCAAAGTCCTTCACTGCCAGTTTGAAACATTTTTCTGTCATGTCTGTCAATATGGATCAACGTGGATGTCACATCTGATCTTCCTCTGCGAACTGACTATTGTGATTCCTCAACTTCCTTGCCTCTTCAGTATGGCCAAAGCTGTTTTATCAACAGTCAAAGTAGTGAAATCAGTGACCTCTGACTCGGTTAATTTGTTTAACTTTGCGATTTGAGCTTTTGCCAGCAAGCATTTCCCCATTTAGCTAGTCCCATGTTCGGATGGATGGCTAAGACCTTGAGGACAAATGATACATATGATGCCAGGGCTGCAGGTCTCCTCAATTCCGCATTGTACATAGAATCACCAGCAAGGCGCATATCAAGAATTATTCTAATCAATAGGCTGTGTTGAGTCTACATTCATTGAATCCCACAATGCATCGAAGATGATTTGTAAAGTAAGGTCGCTCAAATCCCGAATTAAGACACCTTTATATCTGGAAGAGATCATAACTTCGAGCAATGAGGTGTTTAAAGATTGTGAATCCAACATGGCAGTAGGAAGTGGACAGCTGGGTAATCCGACTCGAAAGACTGGCAAAATTAACGATTCAGCAAAGCAGACTGCACATTCTTCAACATTGACTCTACTGCTTCAAGTAAAAAAAACAGATCTGTAGACATTGCATGCATATTGGTGTCGTTGTATATAAGGTCAGATTGCAAAGACTGACCGAGTAAAACTCGATTTAGGAACAGCACAATCCAGTTCATTGCTGTGTAGCGTTCTGAGTCCCCACAAACTCTGTTGATCCTCTGCGGGCGCTCAATTGTAGGAGGCGGATGCGATATCGTCAGTAGAATTTTTGGCAATAAAGGCTGCAGATGGGTTCATTGTGGGTCACCTACGTTCCATTGCAGTTACATGATCAAAGATGCAGGACCAACCATCGTTGATGCTCCATTGACGCTCATTTTGGGCCATGGTAACAATTTTGTTGTAAGCATTATTGCCTTGAAATGCAGCCGATAGTTCGATTATGCATTGAGGTGGTCTCATAGCCCCTAGATATTCCAAGATGCGAGGCCTAAAATTGTTGATGCTCCGTTGACATTCATTTTCAGAGGATAGTGACGAAGTCATCGAAATCATTTGTCCCTGGAAAGGCGGCCGATAGTTCGATTATGGATCAAAGTTGTCTCATAGCCCGTTGCTATTCCAAGATGCAAGGCCTGAAATCATTGATGCTCTGTTGACGCTCATGTTTAGGCCATAGCGACGAAGTCGTCGAAAACATTTTTGCCTAGAAAGACGGCCAATAACTTGATCATGGTTTAATGTCACCGCACAGCCCTTGCATTTTCCAAGATGCAAGGCCAGAAGTCGTTGACGCTCTGTTGACGCTCATTTTTAGGACATAGTTGTGATGTTGTCGCAACCATTGTTCAATAGAAAGACGGGCTATAGTTCGATTATGAATGAACATTGCAGCGAAACCATCTTGATTTTCCAAGATGCAATGCGAAACATCTTGGATGCTCCGTTGATGCTCACCTTTGAGCTCACCTCAGAGACATACTAGCAGTCATTGGGTGCTCAACAATTTTACATAAAATCCATAGAGTCTTTATTGGCAGCCAGTATACCATTTTTATGTATTATCATTCGAATCAAAATCTTCCAGATATCCCTGTTTCTGAGCCACCACTATACACGTCATTTGCATGATGAATGACCTAAGTCCATCGCATTTCAGCGCTTTCGGCCGGGAATTTACTGCATAAAACTCCATGCACTAGTTTTAGATATTTATAGTGCGATATCCTCACCATTCCTTATGCAGCTCATTCTCCTCGATTACCATGATGTACCATAAGCAATGTTCGATCTTCTCACCATGTGCAGGAGGTCTGAGCGGGGAGTCATGTAGTTGGCAGCCTGGGTCGATGCAGACTGACGGCGGTCATTCTTCCGGCTTTCGGATGTGCTTCGACCGCTCCTTCTAAGAGTCGTATGACATGACTGACTTAAACTTTGTTAGTAAATTTTGTCTAAAATTTAGGTTTTGTTTTATCATTTAACCGTAACAGGCAACACCATATACTGTTTATTGTTCGTCAATCTACTCAATTTGGTGTCTAGAACATTTGCATGGCCCGTACGACCCTTGCACACACTGACGAATAATCTTGTCTCATAATTTGGTCACTGAAATCCAGAACAAGCTGAGATGTAACAAAGTAGGTACAAATTGCTTTTACTCGAGATACGTCATTAAAAATACTTATTTGGCGATCTATTGCTCCGCTGACTCAGGAGCTGTCACCATGTCTTTGTCAGAATCCGATTTCTGTCTGGTAATGAGCTAGCGTCGCTATACACAGGGGTAAAAGCGCACAGGTTGAACTGGAGTCGCAATCTCCTTGTTTGACAAATCGGGTACCGCGTCGGGCATGACAGATACCATGTGATTGTCTGCCTGAGGCCTCTTCTAACCCAGCCTGATTTGACTACTTCCCTGTCGAAACGTCACTTGCGGCATTTGGGATTGTCCGGGGACGATATCAAGAACCTGCATAAGCTCTCCAAATGTTGTTGGTGATGGTGTGGCTGCTGTCGTGTCTGTTAGGGGCTTCAAAGCTGCCGGAACCTACAGTTCAGTTGTCCCATATTCCATATCTCTCCCACAGAAGTAGTGGGCTGGGTCCCCCCATCCCAGTTGCGTTAGTTCTTCATACTCCGCTTCCCAGCGCTCGATTTTTTATTCTTGATCCATCTGCCAAAGATCACATGCACGATAAAGATGTTATTCCAGATTTGCTGACTGATGAAGGTCCATCCACAGGTTAGTACACTATCAGCTGGGTGGTAATGCAGCTAACCGCCATTTTGTAGATGACAGCAGCCTTTTCAGTGAACCTGACAACAAAGACGAGAGTTGACGGAAGGGAACGACATTTTTGAGTACTATCATTATCTACAATTAGCGGACACTTTAAAGTATATTTTAAAGGGAATATTCATAGGCATCATTATAGAACAATGTACTTAGAAAGGAGCATGTATATGAACAGCACAGAATGGCTGCCACAAGACCATTATTGATATAGGATGCCAAAGTGAATGGTTCCATATTGCGGTTATGCCAGTGGCAAACTGAGCATGAATGGAGCGTCAATGATTTCAGGTCCTGTAAGTCGGGTAATAAAACTGTGATTTGGTAGTCAATACACATAATGGAAGTGTTGCCTCCCTTTTTAGGCAAAAGAGAAAGCAACACACTCCCTGCCCCATCTTGAAAATGAGCGTCAACGGAGCGTCAACGATTTTTGGTCTTGTTCATCTGGTAATCGAAAAGTGATTTGGTACTGGTTATAAATTACAACAGTATTGACAACCGTTATACATAAAAAAGAAAGCGAGACGCTCCCTGTCCCATCTTGAAAATGAGCGTCAACAGAGTGTCAATGATTTTTGGTCCTGTAAGTCAGGTAATAAACACTCGATTCGGTAGTAATTATACATAATGGAAGTGTTGCCATCCTTTATAGGCAAAAAAAAAAGTAACACGCTCCCTGCCCCATTTTGAAAATGCGTGTCAACAGAGTGTCAACAATTTCAGGTCTTGTTAGTCTGGTAATTATGAAGTAATTTTGTAGTGGTTATACATAACAACAGTATTGACAACTGTTATACGCAAAAAAGAAAGTGAAACTCTCCCAGCCCCACATTGGAAATGAACGTCAACGGAGCGTCAACAATCTTTGGTCATGTATGTCGGGTATTTAAAATGCGATTTGGCAGGGAGTTCACATAATGGAAGTGTTGCCACCAATTATAGGCAGAAATAAAATCAACAGGCTCCATGCCAGATCTTGAAGATGACCGTCAACAGAGCCTCAACGATTTTAGGTCTTGTTAGTCTGGTAATGAAGAAGTAATTTTGTAGTGGTTATACATAACAACAGTATTGACATCGTTTATACGAAAAAAAGAAAGAGAGATGCTCTGGGTTCCATCCTGAATATGCGCGTCAACGGAGCGTCAACAATTTGTGGTCCTGTAAGTCTGGTAATAAAAACGCGATTTGGTAGTGATTACACATAATTGAAGTGTTGCCATCTTTTATAGGCACAAAAGAGAGCGACACGCTCCCTGCCCCATCATGACAAGGTGTGTCAATGGAGTGTAGACGATCTTGGGCCTTAGATCATGGTTTATCGAAGCACACTGTGGCTGATAATGTCCATATACTCTGTTTTGCCGTTTTTGTAATCTAAAACGCTCGTGAACACTTACTTGCACCTTTGTAAATGAAATAAGTTGTTACTGTTCAGGAGGCTATCATGGGAATATCACTTGCTTAATTGCTCGTAAAGGCAGCTAATTACTTGTGTAAGGATACGTGCGATCAAGTGCCACTTGGATTACCCAAGATGCGAGACCATCAATTGTTGACACTCCAATGATGCTCATTTTCACAATGGGGCAGGGAACATCTCTCTACTTGTTTGCTATATAAAGGTTGTCAATACATCAGAAAATGACAATGCAGTACCATAGTCAATATTTTGCAATTAACAGTGGGATATCTGATTGCGACCATAAATAGAAAAACCGGAAACACAGAACCGGAGATTGGACGTGACGGGTCTAGCCAAACCCCACAAAACCCGAGGGTTGATGGGTATAGGGCCGGGTTCGGACCGCCAAGTAGCAGTGGGTCTGGTATGTGGACGGTTCTGGAACTGAACCCAACCGTTTTTCCGGTCCAAACCCAGACTGCTGGTGGGTTACCCCAAGCCGTTGCGAACACTAGGTACAAGCACTTCAGTGGTTAATTTCTTGGTATTGGGGCATACCTGAGCTGATGGTGTACATCCATAAAGATTCGCAGCGTCTCTAAGTTTGCGTCTTAATGATCGATGCACATCATACTTGACTCGATTCCAGATTTTTGTTGTGCCTCATCATGAATCAGAGGCCTGGAAATTCCCTGGAGTGAAAGGTACGGCTCAGGCATGGAAATGTGAGCTGGGTTGGATGATATGACTCTCTGCGATGAGGATCAGATGTGCGCCTAAACATCCATCATGATCCCGCAAATGCTGCATTTTGCCACAGATAAGTCATCTTGTATCTCACATCCTGACTCAGGTACATTATATCATCTAGACTGTTGATAAATCCGAATGGGATTGGCAAATATACTGTTCTGGATTAGTCATAATGATATGCCGAGGATTCTCTGGTGCACTGCAACTTCAATTATATGCCATCAAACCCTGCAGCTACACCATGAACAAGCGGGCCAATATCTCGTATTCTAACTCAGCTATCCCATATCTCCTGGACTCTCTGTGTTTCCAAATGGGATTGCAAAATATACGGTACTTGATCAGTCATAACGACATGTGTCAAGGATTCTCCAGTGCACCTGACCTTCAATCATATGGTACAAACAGCGGCAGCCTTACCATGATAGGCACCCTGTGTCTCATATTCTGACACAAGTACTCAATATTGCCTAGACTGTCTTCATTGCCAAATGCAATAGGTAAAGATGCTATGCTGCATCTGTCATAATGAGATTCAAGACATATGCTGAGGATGCTCCAGTACAGTTGAACGTCAATCATATCACAGCAAAAGTTTTGGCTTTGCCACGAATATGAAAGCAGTATCTCATATCTTGACACAGATATTCAATATCGCATAGACAGTGTCTATTGCCAAATGGGATTGGAAATACGCAGTGTTCTCTCTGTTGAAATAACACTTGGGAGATATGCCAATGACTCTCCAGAGTACCTGAAAGAGGATGAATCACATTTTTTTCATTCTTTTTGATTGCGGAATTCGTAGGTAGCCTTAATTTTCAGGTGTAACTCAATGGGCAAATGTCGAAAGATTGAAATCCCTTCCATGATGCATTTTCCACAGTCCAATGGTGCCATTTATCATGAGATAGGATAATTGGGAACTGTATTTGTGGGTTATCGAATGATTTCATCAGATATTGGTCTGTTATAATTATTAAGAATGCCAATGACATTCCACTCTAACCATTTCAGACTGTTGAAACAAAACTTCCAACATCAAAACTTTGATTCACTTCAAAATGTCAGAGAGAAAGGCTTAATATATGCAGTATATTGTGCCTTACAAATGACCATTTTTGACAATTTGTATCAGTTAGGAAGATTATGTTGCATGATGGTCAAATGAGGCGTACCTTGAAGAAGCATCCTAGCAATCACAGATGATGGTTCATCAGACTGCAACATGTCTCCATTCTCTGTCAGCTACTTCTCATCATCCTGCTGAAACTCCAGAATCTGGTAAAACGTTGACTTTGAGATCATCTGTTTACTCAACATGCTGTGGAGGACTCTCTTTTGAGCAACTCCAGATTGTTGGCGGAGATTACTCACCTGGTTAGTATAGCCACCAGGACTTGTATCCAGTTGCCATGTGTGTGTAACTCTGATTGCACTGGTTGGACAACTTCTGCAAATGCCTGACACTGCGCCTACAATACACAGAACTTCTGAGTTAATACTTCATGGTTTGCTACTGTAAAGTTTAGGCCTATTCTGAACACTTTGGACGAAGTTACCAATACAGTGGGATTGGGTAAATGCTGAAATTTGAGCTGCATTTCTGTGCATACATTATTTCTTATTTCTGCATACATGTGTACTATCACAGCATGATCTGCCACATACTTTATTAGCAACCACTTCAAATGAGAAAATTGGCGAGGAGAATATAGCACCGCCATCTGCAGAGGAGGTGAACAATTTAGTGCATTTTCATATCTCAGTTGATCCCCCTGGTGCGCTGCTCATGATGTGTCATGGAAGTAAAGTTCGGGATACTTGCCGATCTATTGGCAAGTATTGCCAGAAGTGTCTCTCTCCGTGATTAGAGAATAGGAGAATCCACCCAAATATCAAGTGCCAATTGATCATACCATTGTCCTCACATGTTGTTGCAATTGTCGGGGTCTTCTAACACTAACAGACATCATGCGAGCTGCCATCAATGAATCTTGCATGCTCATGAAGCATCTTGAGCAACAGATCCCTCCACAATGGTTTCAGTTTGCTTGCTATTGCTCAGGCCACCCAATATCAGCAAGGTGCACATCCTCCTTTGGTATGTGAATGAGATGTTTTCCATTGGGTAGAGTTAATTCTGACCAGCTCCGTGACATCCAAAGCATTGCAAGCTATATCAACCTGTGTGCTGAATCCTATTGAACATCTTCATGCTTAGTCCAGGGTGCATGCATCAGCCTCTTCACTGTGGCATATGGTGCCTTAGCACTGTGCTTCACCATTGCAGCATCATCCTCTCAAAGTTCAAGTATACCTGGCAACAGCCACATCATCGGATCGCTCTGGTCATCCGCTGAATCGAATCCCAGTGTAGCCGTGACTAGAAGTTTGAATACATCACTCACATTCATTGCAATTTGCCTACAAACTCAGCTTGTAGTCTGGTACTGGTCGGACTCATCAAAAATCCCAAAACTCCATGCACATTTTGACAGGTGCAGGTTGTGTAATGGTTTTGCTCTGGATGTTCAGGTGTCACATGAAACAAGGTGGATAATCCATCCGTTTTCCAGCATATGTATACTGGTGTTCAGATTCTCATGTGTGAGATTCACATTTTCCACATGCAACACATTCACAATTTTGAAATTGGTCTCAAATGTCATCTTGTTAATGACACTCTTGAATGTCTCTGCCACTGCAGGAATTGTGACCACAAAGATTGGTTCAAGGGCTGATTTAAGCGCTGGATGCTGAAGAGGTGGAGTTGTCTAGATCTCTAAAAGGAGGTGGGGCACTGAATTCAGTCTCTTCAATGGATACCATTCCCTTTCATCACCAAAAATCCCAGAATAGTTGTTGTATGCCATATTCACCCACTCTTCAAGGGTATTCCCAAATACAATTGACAGCAGCAACCACATAACAACCTTCTCAGCTGGCAATGTTCATATCATTGCCACTGCCACTCAGGGTAAAGTCTTACCAAGACCCATTTCATCTGCCACCAGCTCTCCTGTCATATCTGAATCCCAAGCCCACCTCCTGATAATAAACCATATTGCCCAAACCTGGCACACCAGAAACTTGGGTTCAAGCTGGCCTGGAATCGGATACTTGTTACCATGGACTCAGTCACCTCACAATTGGTGAATTGGAAATGAATTCAACCACCTGACAGCCTCACCAAGACACTCCAGTTCATTGTATTAAGCACAGTGTTACATACTGAACTGTGATTATCTGGATCAAGGCCCTCCTCACCATCCTCCACTTACACTTGAACCTCCCTTGCACCTGTGTGTGACTTCTATTCATCTTCAATGGTTTCATTCAGATACTCCGAGATATGCTGGGTTGCTTGGCTCATACTCCCATGTACCTTAAATTCATCGCGATGTTAGATATTTCACAGACAAGCAAGCATTGGAATAAGTATATATATATGGAATACAATCAATTCTTTTGTTTCAATCTGAACTAACATTATTGTAAGCATCATTCTCTTGCCCAACATCCTCCTCTCCCTCCACTCTTCCACTTGATTCAGTACCTTCCAAAGTGCATATTGAATGATTAGGAGTTGCACAGTTCTAGCCTTGACACAGCTACTGGAAACTAACATTGCTGGTCAAACTACGTGCTAAGCAATCTTCTTCCCTGTAGCTCTTGGAGTTTCTACCAAAAATCTTTTCACAATGTATCTGAGTTTCAACTTGAAAGAATTTGAAAGGCAACAACTCTATGAAATCTGCCCATATATGGTGTCATTCAGCATTGGCCCATGTGTAAATCATCCCAAATACGTTTGGTCCAGTTGGTCCTGCTACATGACCAATTTGAATGTCACTGTTGGACTGTATGGCTCGTTTGGGTCTCCATTGTGGTTGATGAAAACCATCCGCTCCTCCAAGTGCCTCACATTGGTGTATGAGGCTTAGAGTTGTTTCGGGATATCACACTATTATTGCCATTTGACACCCTCCAAATATCACCCATGATGGTTGTATTTTGTGACTCTGGGAGCTTGTTGCTCGCCTGTTTGTGCACCCACTATCCCAAATCCAGTGTTGGGTGCTTTTCACCTAACCTTCCATTTTTCCTACACTCCCAATTACTTTTGCACATTTCTGAAAATACTTCTCCAGCCCCTGGCACCGAATCCATTCAGCATTTGCATTATTTTCCAACATCTGCTGTTCTTTGCATCTCACAAAAAATTCTGCCTGCACAGTCTTACCAGGCAGGAGTTCATCTCGAAGCTGTCAAACTGTTCTGCCCCATAAATACGCCAGAATGCTTTTTTCCAGAAACCGAGCCACCCAGACTTTCTTTCACTTCTTGCCTGCACCATAGGTGGCCTGCCCCATGCTGTTCACAAATACCTTCCAGGAGATTTCAGTTTGCTTCAGAGTCATTGCGTGTTTCACTGCTGCCCAGCCCATATCCAATGAATCATCATTTCTATCATCTACATCATATTCATCATAGGAATTCTTCCGCAGCAGGGCGAAGGCTTTATTACCTGGATCATCTGTTTTCTGTGGGTACACTGATGGCTGCAATCTCGTTGCTGGGAGGCTATTGGGGGGTCTCCGAGGTGCGCCAGCATGTCCTGGTGGAGGAGTAGAGCTGGAAGATGTTCGCTGAATGACTGGATGGTTTCCTGGTGGTCCTTGAGGCACTCTCAGTGCACCTGGAGATGATGGCACTCGTCTTGAATGCTGCAGAGGGGGGAACATTTAAGACTTGCCATAACCGCCTTGGTAGAAGTCATATCCTTGCCATGGTGTCGCATAACTAGGGTATAGTTTACTTGCACTGGTTCATGGCTGCAAACTGTGTGTCATGTTGAATAGAGAGTAGTGATTAAACTGCAGAGTGCCTGGAGATGCCTGCTGTGAAGGAGGGTAACCATACCCCTGCAGCGGATGAAATTGATTGCAGTGTTTCCCAAATGGACTGTCTTTGCTATTGGCAGTTTGTCAACCATTGTCTGATGTTGCAATATTGTCATTATGTTAATGTTCCAGGGTGCATCAGCTGCAGGGTGGAGCTTTATTTGCTGTCTTCAATGGAGATCCATTCAATGTCATACTCTGTGTACAAAGATGGTTGCAAACTACAATAGATGTGAAATGTAATGTAGATGTAATCAGAATATGGTTGACAATAGTGCAGGTAGCAGTGATTGTCTGCGTAATGAAGGGTTTCTTGTATCCCTTACTGTTGTCAAGTACGGTGGTGTTTCACTACACCTGTTATCCATGAATCCAACCAAGCTGAGAATAACCAACCTCAATCACCGATATCCCTCCTGTCTATGGGATATGCTCTAGTTTGTATACTCCAATGTTGGAGAGATGCTCAAATTCATACGTGTTCTATGATGGTAATGGTCAGAGAAGGGATATGATATAGTTACTCCAGGAACCCAACTGGAACTATATCCAGCTTCAAGATTAGCATGGCTACAGATGTTACACATGGATTGTGCATGTATGACCAGCAGTATGATTCAGTAGAAGGCCTGTGAGTTGAGCCGCAAAAGTGATTCCCTCCCATTGAGCTTTTTGTCCAAAAATTGTAGTTCTCCTCAGGCTCCATGTTCCAGTACAGAATCATTGCTGAAGAAAACTTTGTGCCAGCCAATGATTTTTCAATTATCATTGCACAGGCTTACTGCTAGCTAGGAACTCACGTATTCATTCAATTAAAATGAGCTTGCTTCAGTAACAGCTGCTCAGTGGCTCCTGCCTGGGTATTACTGGCAATGTCTCAATCATATTGTACAAGGCCCATTGTGGTGATTGCAACAAGGACTTGATGAACACAAATCTAAAGTAGATGGTAGTGATGCTAAATGAAACGATCAATTCTCTGCTAACCATCTTTAGCAGATGCTGTGTATGATTACTGTGGTGCACAAGAAATATATATCATGGTTTATGAAGATAACTGATTATACAATGACAATGTGTTATCATTTCCCAGCATTTGGCGGGGTGCAATGTGGCTGTCAATGTGACACGCTAACCTGAGTTAGCTCCCTTGCAAACTAATATCCCTGAGGCTGAAAATCAACCCCTGAGGTATCATCCAAATTCATCTGAATATGTGTCTGCAGACCATTTCTCCAATGTGCTCAACACTTGCTGGATACATATTGAGTGCTTTATTTGCAAAAAGAAATTCTTCAATGAGAACTGACTGGAGACTCACTATCAACAATTCCGCCCATTATCAACAATTTAAAGGCAATTGCCTGATAGGATTTTGCAGCCCGCAGGCTACAATCGTCCAAAGCCATCATGTATTGATGTGAGTCAGTGCACCTGAAAGGCCATTGATGAGCTGGGCGACTAATGATCTACCCATAGACAATGTACCTGGTGCACCACCACCTGAAGATACTCCAAACGAAGAAACTATAGACCCCCGGAAGCCTGATCCGACATGTACCCCTGATCAAACAAAGACAAAGATTTATAAGGATCAGGTTGGAGTTGAACAGGTGTGGGGGAAAGCATATGGCAAGGCAACTTGGTTATACAATAAGCATCGCAAGTATACAGAACTATGGACTCCATCACATCCATCTTGGTCTGTACACGACTTTCAACATGCTCAATCATTTAGCCAACAAACGAAACTGGGAATCGATCAAAATCTGACATAAGGACTGCACAACTTCAAAATCGAAACATTCCAGTCAGCAGACGGGATGCTGAATCTCCTCCATGAACTTGATTTCACACTTGTCAAGGATAGTAGGATTGAAGATCATTCGCATATCGTCAGATCATGATACTACACAGGTATCCTGAGATGTATACACTTCTTTTTGTGACATCTCCCATTTCAGGCGCACTGCAATTTTCAACCAGTGCTCCTTGCAAACTACGAAAGTTGCCAGATACACACCAAGATGAACATGGACAATTTGAGGTGGGATACATATGATCCGCATGCTGCTGGAGCAACGATTGTGGCTGTCATCTAGGCATCTGTCAAGACTCACTGGACCAATTGTTGGGGCAATCAGCTGGCCTGGCCACTGTACCTCACAATTGGTAATATTCCAAAAGATATCTGCTGCACAGCTACCAGTAGTCCCGTGATCCCTGTTAGGCTGATTGCACGTCCCCACCATGGTGACAGAAATACTAATTGTTGAGTTGATTGGAAGTAAGGATATCACTATGCCAAGGACTATGATGTAACTTGCCTGTTTTGTAGTTAGCGCCAGTAGTCATCGACCGACCTTATGTCGGAGCGACATGTCTCGTTACATGATACAATAGACACCTTCGCATACACCCGCACACACTCGACTACTCGAGCACACGCCACTGTTCAACAGGGTATGAGCCGTTGCGTTTGAATAGGAAACCGACAATCAATACTTCCACTTTCGTTCTTCGAGGGAGGTCAACAACGTCACGGAGAAGAGTCTCCACAAACTAAGCAATTACCCCGCATTCCGCCATGTTTCTGATGGCGGCTGCTGGATGTAACCCACAATGTGTGAGAGACTATGATAACTGACCATTGTGATACAAGATTAGGTTCGTGCAAGATGAGTTTGACAATGATCACAATCACCAAGGTCAATGGCATGAACTATGCACAATGGGCAACCGAGATGGCCCTACTTCTCGAGTAGAAGCACATGTATGATATCATCAAAGGATACGATGACAAGCTGAAGGAGCCAGCAGCAAACGTGACCGCTACAGAGGAGGCCACTTTCAAAGAATGGATGAATCGCCATGGTGTTGCCAGATCGAGTATCCGGCTCGGCATGGAACCGAGTGTACAAGCGGAATACACGGTCATTGACAATGCGAAGACGCATTGAAAAAAGCTAGCATCCACCTACAAGTCAAAGCTGAAGCTCAATATCTGGGAGATCAGGGAAGACATTTGGAGCATCAAGCTACAGGACTGCGAAGATGTCGACAATTACGCACCGCGGATCGATTGGAAAGTCAAGAATTACAATCTCTGCACAAGACCTAGAACCACTGACACCAATGCTGCCAACACCAATGCAAATGCAAAGACAATTGCCAAGATGAGTGAGCAGGAAAACATCTTCCACCTCCTTCAAGGAGTCCCAAGGAATGACAAGTGGAAAGTCTTCAAGGAGGTCATGATGGACAAAAACGACACGATGACCACCACGCCCGATGAGATCGTCACCAAGCTCGTCGAAATGGACGCTGCAATCAAGAGAGAGAATGGGCTCGCTCCAGAAGCTCTGCACTTTGCAAAGAAAGATGGCAAAGGTGGTGGTAATGGCGGTAAAGCTGGTAAATTCGGCAGAAGTCCGAAGAGGGATAAGCGAGATGGTAAGAGAGATCATAGGGGAGACAATGATAGGAAAGAGAAGGATGTCCAGAAGTGCTTTCATTGCCAGCGGCAGGGGCATATCACCGAGATCTGCTTGAGCAAGCAGCGCGGCGATCCTCCAAAGTCTGCCGACACTGTAGCAAAAGCATCGACTGAGACTACTTCGACTCTCACCACTTCGATCGAGAACTATTGGATGGTGGCTAGCTCAACTGCTTCATCCAGTGATTGGTTCGTCGATTGCAGATGCATGACTCACATCTCCGGCCCTCGATGAATGTTAGTCACCTACACCGAATATCCTCCGAATACAAAGAAGGTGAAGGGATACAATGGGGTCAGATCATGTGGATCCGGATATGGAAGTGTTAGGTTGACTTGCCAGATGCCAGATGGAAAGACAGAAACAATCATACTTCAACAAGTGGTGCATTTAGCGGCATCGTTCAATCCCATCTGACAGTTTCAGATCATGGACAAGGATGTGAATGTCAAACCGGTGAATCACTATGGTCTCAACCTCTACAATCGCCATGGCAAGTTGTTTGCCACTGCACCTCAGGTCAATGGGCTGTTCGTTCTGGATCGCTATCTGGATCGAGCTCCGGAATCGACCGAATACATCGATATCGACAACGACAGCTGCCTGCTGGCACTTACAGTGACTGGGCATGTATCTCGGCATGATGCAGAGAAGCGGACGTTATGGCACCGCCGCCTGGCCCATGTCGGTCTGAAGGCTTTGGAGATCATCCCTAAGGTCGTTGCCGACCCTCCGAGGATGACCGGGAAGTGCAATTGCGAGAGCTGCATCAAGTGCAAATTACGTCGAAAGCCCTTTACTCCGAATACAACTTCCCGTGCCTCAGACCCTCTGCAGCATGTGCACTCGGACATATGCGGTCCCCTCGAAACAGCCATTGGAGGAGGTCGATTCATGCTGCTCTTCATCGACGATGCTACAAGGCATACGGATGAGTATATATGGAAGTACACGTCGGAAGCCCCTGAGAACTTCAAAAAATGCAAGGCTCATAGAGAAAAGCAGTCGGGCAAGCAAGTGAAGCGATTTCGTACAGATGCAGGCCATGAGTACACCACCAAGAAATTTGCTGAATACCGGAAATCAGAGGGCATACTAAAGGAAACAACTACGCCCGACACTCCTCAGTGTAATGGAGTCCTCGAACGGGCGATCCGCACGATCATGGAGCGCGTACGATGCATGATACACGATGCCAGACCTTCGAAGAAGTGCTGGGCATTGGCAGTCTCACTGGCAGGCAATCACAAGAACCGTACTCCGACCCGTTCGGTAGTCGGTAAACCCCCGCACGAGGTCTGGCATGGGAGGTAGCCAATTTTGAAGCATCTCCGTGTGTTCGGATGGTAGGCATTTGTCCACATTCCGAAAGAACAACGAAAGAAGCTGGATTACAGAGGCACTGTCGGCATATTCGTCGGGTACAGCATGTCAACATGGCAGTACTTCGTATACGATCTATTGGCCGGGAAGCTTCACCACTCCCGAGAGGTGGTATTCAGAGATGGAAAGCGGTATACAGCACCGAATGCTGCAGGCAAAGCGATCTTGAATGACCACTTCTACCGAGAGGACATCTATGAACCCATACCCACAGAGAAGCAACCAACCGAACGTCAAAAGGAGGAGTGATTGGACAAAGAATCACCTCCCGAGCCTTCGAAGCCAAAGAAGAAGTCACGAGAATTGTCTGGCCTTGAGACGTGACTTGGAGATGCATGGAAGCCGCCGGCCGAAGGTAGTCGCCAGAACCGCGCTGGGAAGGATATGTTGGCAGAGTCTGCACAATCAGCTCTCGAAGATGAAGAATTCGAGGATATGATTCCCATCTTCGCTGCAGCTGCGATCTCCGACGATCACGAGGATCCAATGGATCCAAAGTCTCACAATGCTGCAACCGAGTCTCCACTCGCTGAGAAATGAGATACGGGGATGAACGACGAGTTAGATGCAATTCGTCAGCATCATGTCTTCAGAGATTTCGTGGAGCTTCTGGAAGGGAGAAAGGCTTTGCCAAGTCATTGGGTATACAAGATCAAGCACGATGGAGCAGGCAACGTGCAGCGGTTCACGGCCAGGTTACTCTGTGGAGAAAATGACCAAATCAGAAGCATCGACTACCAGGCTACATATGCACCGACTGCTCGCTTGGGCCATGTTAAGCTTGCACTCATGATCACCGCCAAGTACGATCTCGAGATCCATCAAATGGACGTATGCACGGCTTACTTGGCAGTTGACTTCGAAGCAGAGATCTATATGCACCCATCGCAGGGATACCTTCGTTGGCTCCAGAATGGGAGCCGATACAACGATCCAAGATCAAAGACTTCACGGAAGATGGTACTCCGCTTGAGAAAGTCTCTTCATGGCCAGCAGCAGTCCTCGCACGTTTGGTATGGCACTTTTAAGGACTTCCTGATCTCGATTGGATTTGTGGCATCATGGGTCGACAGAAGACGATTCGTGCTTGAGGATCAATGCACAGTCGTCGCCACAGTCGTTCTTTACGTCGATGATCTCCTTATCATTGCTAACGAGGGCTGGATCACGCAGATCAAGGATCAAATGAAGAAGAGGTTGCGGATCCATGATCTCGGGAGTGTCTCCGTCTATCTCGGCATGTACATCGAACGCAACCGGGAGCATCACACAAACGACATCCATCAGCACAGCTACATTCGGACGATCTTGGCAAAGTTCAGAATGGACGAGTCCAGGCCAGTTCCCACGCCAATGGCAATGAAGCTTCACAAGCGGAAGCCCTAAGAAGAAGCCTGCGATCCAACCATATGCCAATCGATGATCGTAAGCCGTATGTACGCGATGACCGCCACTTGGCCCGATATCGCATATGCCATCGGAGTCCTCAGCCGATACAATCACCATCCAAGCAATGAACATATGGTAGCTCTCAAGCGCGTGTTGTGGTACCTCAATGGCACGAAGGACTGGCGTCTGCATTCCGGAGGAGCACTTGAAGCAAGTACACTCGGAAGAGAAAGAGAAGGCGCACTTAGATGTTATGTTGATTCGGAGTATGCTGGATTCCCGGATGACTATAAATCGACAAGTGGACTGGTCATCACCTTCGGAGGATTGGTCCACTGGCGATCGAGCAAACAGATGTTGACTGCCCAGTCCAGCACCGATGCCGAATACTATGCCATTGGAGTAGGCTGCATGAGACTCACACAGATCCCGCATCTCTTGAACGAGCTTAGCATCCCGACCATTCCTCACATGTTCTCCAATTCACAGTCACTGATCGCAAGCATCAAGAACAGAATCTACCGCGGAACTCCAGTATCACACAATGCAACCAAGTACTATCTTGCTGCAGATATGGCTAGAGATGGAGAGATAGACTTGAGCTACGTAGCGACTGCTGAGATGCTCGCCGACTACTTCACAAAGCCACCGCCAAAGCCCGCGTTCTTGAAGCAGTGTGCTGCGATGGGAATGATCGGAATTGTTCTCGGGAATGGTCTCGCGATTGGACTTGGGAATAGCCTCAGAAATGGCCTCGATATGGAAGGAAATGGTGACGGAAATGGTATCCGAACTGCAATTGGAAATGCCATCGGGAATGCCATCGGAAAGCAAATTGATAGATTGTTCACGCTTGCCTCCAGGAGATCCACGATGTTTGATTGGCTTCTGTTCTCTTGTGTTCACTGTTGTGTTTGAAACAGACGTGATAGCCGTCCTGGAGGAGTTTTGAGCAGATTGGAAGTACGGATATCACTATGCCAAGGACTATGATGTAACTTGCCTCTTTTGTAATTAGTGCCATTAGTCATCTATCGACCTTATGTCGGTGTGACATGTCTCGTTAAAAGATACAATAGACAGCTTCGCATTCGCCTGCACACACTCGACTACTCGAGCACACGCCACCGTACAACACTAATGAGGCATGGCTATCCGGAGTTGGAACTGTGCTATCCTCACCCAGAAATGTTGACAGAAGTGGTCGTGGATTGGGATGGCATTGTCCTAATCGATTCCACACCCAATGTTATCCTCCTTTGGCTGCCTAGGTCAGGAATTATCCAGAACAAGTCATGGTTGCTCAAGTCTCCTATGGCTCATGCCAGACATGTGAAAGTGCTAAAGGTGAGCTGATGGGGCATTACACATTTCAACTACTCGATAACTCATGACATTGGCATGCTTATTTGTAGCTTCCGGAGAAGACCAACATTGATTTTCTGCACACTCCTGATGTTAACCCAATCCACAACCAGTTGTCACAATACTCTCTGCACCTTGTGTATCCACTTTTGCAGCCAGATCGATTGCATCAGCTGCTTTAAGGTTCAGTTACAGACTTATTGCACTGGCTGCTCCAATACATGAAAGCTAGAAATGTCAATGAACAATCAAACAATCCATCCATAGCGGTACTACAATAGGCAAGCCACCAGTACTTCGCACAACCATTCGATTCTTTGAACAGCAGTTCCTGTTGGAGAAACAAGATCCGAGGCATGATCCGGACCCTGGCAGTGAAATGACCTCCAATGTGTGACCACTCCATGGATGGTGAGAAAACTGCAGCGGAATCAGCCACTGATGAAAAGGCCATTGGAAAAGTGTGGGAATTTTGCGAATTCTCTCTACTTCATACCGAACATAATCAGTCTTATCTATCCCTCCCAGCATTAGACAATACACTGAAATGATTTTGCAAGATGAAGGGTGCATTTCAAGAACAGAAAATGTTGAAGGCGGTGAAGGTCAAAGAAGATAAACAGTTGGCAAGAAAATACCATCAGTAACAACCACAGAATATTCATAAAATCCATGCTGCAAGCAAAGTTCAGGTTTAGGGGGCTGAAAAGATTACTGCAACAAAAGGAAGGCAAATTCAAGTGTGCCTGAATAGAGCCCTACAAGCGGCAACCAAATGGTCAGATGATTATCAACACAAAGCAAATGAGTAATTGTGGCACAAAATCCATTAGGTGAAACCTGTTTCACAAAATGTTTTGGAAAGAGTATTCCGACATTATGTGCGACAACTATTGCTGAAAGTTGGAATAGAGGCAACCAGTCCCAGATGCGCATTGATCATAAAACATGCTCACATATGGAATCCTGCAACAGACAAGGTTAACAGAGCGGCAAACATGACCACAAACACATATACTGAATTTCAGGTCCATCTGTTCAATGCTGAGACTGAAGCCACCACCTGGAGAATTACTGATATGGACTGCATTGCAAATCAGCTGCAGAGAGATATTTATGATATGACTTCAAATAAGCAGATGCAGTTCATGAAGGAATTCTCCATCCACTTGTTGGAGTTTAAAGCATGGTGGCACGCAATTGGCTCTCAGAAGCTCTGGAATACCATTGAACAACATGTAATACATTTCTGATATCCAAAGGTGCATCATCTAATCCATATATCAGGGTCAATTTTGCAAATGGGTTGTGGCAACGATTCCATCACTGATACTGTTAAACGACTACATATCAGGACTGAGAAAGATGTATATTGATCCACCAACAAAGTGAATCACATTTGACAGCTGCTCAACCATAATGACCTGTATACTGGGTTTGACTATATGATGGAGACACTGTTGTACATTGCTCTTCAAGGTTGGTATGATAATGACTGTGCATATGTTTTCAAGATACGATCCACTGCAGGTATATGGCGAAATACACACCGAGCTGATACTTTACGCCTCCTGAGTTGTCAGGAAGAGATACATTTCCACGCTGTATTACAACTGGTATATTATTTGAGAGAAACTCATCTTTGCATAGTGTACAGAAGTGACAAATTCACCTCACTCAGAGATGCCTTGGTAGATTTTGGAATACCCAACTTTGGACAGCTATTCTGTGCAAAAATTGAATAGGACTGGGGACACAAAGTTATTGGACTGGTGCTCAGATATGATCAGAATGTACCTACAGACTGCATCAACATTTTACTTTAGAATAGGCTGTTGTACTACTATCAACCATTTCACTGCGCTACATTTGTTAAGCATCTGGAACTTGATTGGATGGCAGAATATGCAAATGCCAACCAAGGTATCATGCCTGAATCTCATAACATCCGGGTCCAATATATGGAAATTGCCATTGCTAACACCTTCCCAGGCAAAGATGCATTCTGTCCTGTATTATACATTCGGTGGACTCCACCAAATCAGATATGCCAATGTCAGGAATGCCTGCCAGCCAGAAACCCGGTACTGACCTTTTCCAAGAGTTGCAATAACACTCATCAATGGATATTATGTCATCAAGCTCAAGAATATGTGGTGGTACTTGCAACATACTATAAATATCTGCATGGTTGGGCCGAATGTGATGACGGGTTCATTCCGACTATCAAACAGAATAGTAAGATTCCAATTGTACCGGTCAGACCAGTAGTTGTACCGGCAAAGTTGGTGTGAGCGAATGCTGTGTCAGATTGAATTGATAGAGTATGGCTTGAAAATGGTCATGTGGATTTAGGTACGTAGTGGACTGTATATTAGTTTCATTGTCTGAATAGAGGTATGCAGGAGCCAGATAGTTGACCAAATTGTACTATTCATTATAGACAGTATACTAATCACTCCCAGCAAGTATGGCTCTGGGTTCAAGATGCACCAGAATAGTCTTGGGGATGTGGCCATTAGTCCCAATTGCTCCAAAATTTGTACATTCCAATAGCTTGATTTTGTAGCATTTTGAAGACACATATCCACTCTTCAGGATATTCTTGTATTCTGTTCCACAACTTCCAGAGTATTTAGTCATGCCTGTGCTGTAGTCTCGGAGCAGGTGAGAGCACATTGCTTGGCATTCAGCCTATCTGGAACCATTTGTGAGCATATTGAAGGATCAGAGTGGAAGTTCAGAGTTGCTGAGTTGTTTAGTTATGACTTCCCATCCATTTTGCATTGTGTTGGTGCAGAGGGGCATTCAGAGGTGTACTCAGAGGAGCTCATGGAGGAGCTCTTGGAGGAAGTCTCAGAGGAGGTCACAGTGGAGCACTCGAAGGATCACTCCAAGAAGTACTCAGAGGACCACTAGGCAGATGATTTGGAGGAGGTCCTGGAAGACCACTTGGCAGTTGACTCAGACAAGTACTTAGTAGAGCAATTGAAGGAGTCCAAGATGGAGCACTAGTGGATGTTATTTTGATTCGGAGTATGTATGATGCCCTAATATCTATGCATTGACAAGTGGACAGATCATCATCACCAATAGATGAGCAGTTGAAGGGTAATCAAAAATCCAGAAGTCAACTGCGCATTTCGTGACCAATGCAGAATGCTATGCCTTTGGAATACACTGCATGAGACATACATCTTGAATCTCTTGAACAAGCTTAGAATCCAGACTATCCCTCACATGTTGTCCAATGCAGTCACCAATCCCATGGGTCAAGATCTGAATTTACCTTGAAACAGCAGTTTCTCATGTAGCGACCAAGTTCAATTGTGCTGCAAAAGTGCATATGGAATGTGGGATCGAATTGTGCTATGACCTGACATTTGAGATACTCGCCAACAGCATCATGCAGCTACTGCAGAATCCTGCCTTCTTTAAGCTGAGGGCTGCGATGGAATGATTGGAAATGGCCACAAAAATTTTTACAAAATTAGAATGCGAATGGAGATCACATCAGGTATGCCATCGCAAAGTAAATTCATGTCGCAATTTTGTTTTGAGGAGGTCAATGATATTCTATTGTCTCATCTCCTTTGTTGACAGTTGTGTTTGAAAAGGACATGATGGCTGTCCTGGAGGAGTGTTGAGCTGATGCTCAGTACAGATATCACTATGCCAACAACAAGAATGTAACTGGCCTCTTTTGTACATAACACCAGATGGCAACAATCAACCTTATGTCAATGTCGAATGTCTCATTGCATGATCCAATAGACACAATTCTCCATATGCATACACATACTCGAATACTTGAGTATCTGCCATTGTTCAACACATTTGGCCAATCTTTGGGGTTCCAAAGTCTCCCTGTGGTGTCACCTATATGCTCACTCTCAACGTGCAGTAGCAAAGTGGCTGGTGCAGACTGAAGCTGGTGGAAATAATGCAGGGTCTGCTGCAAGGAGGGAACTTGACTGAATGGGTTGTCAGGTTCAGGCAGCAGGGAGTCTTGAGTTAGAGGAAGATCAATATGATATACTGCTACCGGAATTGCTAAGTGTTGAGAATTTGAACTAAGATGTATGTAGCAAACAGTCTCAGGCACTATCAGTAGCTGAAAGACATCATCGTGTAGTAACAGTCAAAAGACATTGGGGAATATGGCATATGTCTTTGACTTAAATCCAGTCAGAGACTGGGCTAGGCTCTGTTAGTAGAAATACAATATTTAATACCTTACATATCTGGGTATTTAAGACTTGTGTGGAGGAATGCATGTTCATTCTGGATGAAGAAAATAAGAAGTGGTGAGTGGCAAGTGGCATTAGTATGCCAAGACTCTGCTTAGTGAAATTTACACTAATGGTTTACAGGATTGGTACTGTGAGAAAAAAGATTTAGAATACTGATGGCAAGTGGAAAAATGTAAGTTTAACAGACATGATGTTTATTGAAATTGATGGTATATTTGGTCTCACATCTGTAGAGTAGAATAAAACAGAACGATAGCATACTTACTGCATAGGTGCCAAATACAACCAGGAGTCTTCTGTACTGCATCAGGGTATGATCTGATATAGATAAAAGGTATCTTTTCATTACTGGAATTCTGAGAAAGAAGAAAAGAAGCAGGAAGCAGATGGTGTAATTATTGGCATTAATATGGAAATGGACAAGGGGACTGAGAAGGCAAATAAGATATAAAGAAACCCAGCGCAATAGGTAGAATTACAATTTCAGAAGCTTGCAATCGCACAGATTCAACATCAAGCTGAGAAAAATGCTACACAAAAGAACAAAGTTAATCAAATTTGGCAACGCACAAATTTCAGAATGGGGAAGCTCAACTAGATTCAATCTGTATATGTAGTGGATGCTTGGAGTTATTTGTAATATGTAGCTATATCTGTAATATAGAAAGACATCAGCAAAATGTAAAATGGTTTGGAAGTCATAACTCAACGACTCAGCTCTTCTGAACAGCCACACCGATCCGTCCAGAAGCTCCAAGACGCTCCCAAACAGGCTGAATGCAAAACGATGTGCTTCTGAGGTACCCTGAGAGTACTTCCGGTGCTCCTCAACGCTTCTGAAGTAGCGGAACAGAATACAAGATTATTGTAAAGAGTACGACGTTGTCTTCAGAATGCTATAATATCATGCCTTTAGGTTGGTAAACTTTCGGAGCTGCTGGCACTACAACACTCATCTCCAAGGCAATTCCTGTGCACCTGGAGCCAGACTCTCCGGGAGTGATCGAAATGTAATGTCTATATCAAATAGTAAAATTCGATAAACTATCTCACAGCTATACACTTGAATCAGGCATTCTAATCTAAATTAATATTCAGTCCAGTAGGTATCTAAATCAACAAGATTATTTTCAAGCCATACGCTATCCATGCCGCCTGATGCAGCATTCTCCCGCACCAAATGTGCTGGTCCAACTATTGCTCCAATGGGTACAATACGCATCTTCTTCATTCTTTTGACAACCCGGATGAACCCGTCAACGCAATCAGCCCAACCATGAAGATCGTTGAACTTTGTTGGGATCACCACTGCGTATTGTTGAGCTTGAGGACATAATACCCATCGTTGAGTCGTCTGGCACCTCGTAGAAATGGTCCATAATGCTTTCCCGGGTGGCAGGCGCTCTTGAATATGGAGGATCTCATTTGGTGGAGTCCAGCTGAGGTATAATACAGGAAAAGAAAGAATTCGTCCTTGGAAGGTGTTATCGAGGTCATTCTCTTCACTTTGCATATTCTGGACCCAGATGTTATGAGCTTCAGGCATAATCCCTTGGTTGGCATTGGTATATTCTACCTTGCAATCAAGTCCCAGATGCTCAACAGAAGTAGGGTTGTAAAATGGTTGACGGTAATACCACAGCCCATTGGGGAGTATAATACATATACTGTCAAGGAGTAGATTCGGATCGTATCTGAGCACGAGTCCCCTAGCTTTGTGTCCCCAGTCCTCCTCAATTGGCTCGTGGAATAGCTGTCCAAAGTTGGGAATTCCGAAATCTTCTGATGTATCTCTGAGTGAGGTTAATTTGATACTTCTGCACACTCCGCGGACATGCTTTTCTCTCAAATGATATACATGCTGTGATACAGGGTGGATAATGGGCGCGTCCTGAATTGTTTGGATACGTAACAGATGGGCTCTGTGTGTACTTCGCCGGTTATCGGTAGCGGACAGTAGGTTGAACACTTTTGCAGAGTAAATATCGTACCAGCCATGGAGTGCAAGATATGACAGTGTCTCCTCCATGGAGTCAAGACCGGAACACCGGTCATTGTGCTTGAGGATCTGTCGAATGTAATTCACTTTGTTGCTAGATTGATATGCGTCTTTCACGTTGGCGATATGTAGCAGTTCAGAAATATCAGTGGTAATATTTTCACTGGAACTCATTCGCCGAATGGACACCAATATATTGCTCAACAGATGCATCTTTGGATATCCGAAATGGATTATGCGCTTTTCAATGGTTATCCACAGCGCCTGAATCCTGATTGTCTCCCACCAAGATTCAAACTTGATCAAGCAGATTGAGAATTGCTTCTTGAACCACTTCTGTTTATTCGAGGTGATACAATAAATCTCACTCTCCAGCTGGTTTGTGACCCGCTCGGTATTAGCCAAGCTCCAGGTTATGGCTTCTCTCTCCGCATTGGATAGGCGGATCTGACATTGCAGTCGCTTGGCGGCGGTTATGTTTCCCGCCCCATAAGCCTCGTCTTCGGCACCAGTTTTCATTGTGGCAAGTGTGTTGGCAAATTTGCTTCGGGGACTGGTTGCCCTAGTCTCAACTTCCTGCAATAGTGGTCACTCATGACGTTGGAATAATGTATTGAAAAGCTTGCATTTACCAGGTGTTACCTGATGGATTTCGCGCTCCAATTGCTCTATTGCCTTCTGATGATCAGCATCTGACCAAGTGGTTGCTACTTCTCGGGTTCTGTTCAGGCACACATGAAATTGCCGACAATTTGTTGCGTAATCCTTTGCAGCCCCATACACAAGGGCTTCCATTGCAGCACGAATCTTATAAATCTTTTGTTCGCGTAACTGAAGGGATTCACTTGCCAACAGTTCATTCACTGTGGCCTTCGCAGACTTCGACATTTTCTGATCTCGAAAAATACCCTTCTTCCAGTACAATCTCATGAGTGCATCGTCTACTGCTTTGAGCGATAGATCTGAGTGATTTTGTTGGCTCTCATGTAGAGAGAATGCACATAATGCCCGCATGGCTCCCATTACCATGTCATCGGAGGCCATTTCTGCCACAGTTTTCCCGGCATCCTAAAAGCAGTCAGAAATTGGAGCCCAATTCACTGCCAGTGTTCTGATCATTCCACGGATCTCTTTACCTTGCCAGGTGCCGCTTTCAATGAATCGAGTGGTTTTGTGAAGTGCTGGATGCCAGGATATCGCGGCACGGATGTGAATCGATTGTCAAATTGATCTTTGACATTTTTAGCCTTCAGGTATTTGAGCAGCCAGTGCAATAAGTCTTTAGCTCAACCCAGGAGCAGCTGATGCAATTCATCAGGCTGCCAAAGGCGATAGACATTGCAGAGAGGGTATTGCCAGAACTGGTTGCGGATTGGTTGGACACCTAGAGCGTGAAGAGCATGAAGAATATTGTCTGCCAGCAGCTCCGAGTAAATACGCTGGTCTCCTGAGTTATCGAGTGGTCGAAAAGTTGAATGCCCCATCGGCGCACCATTAGGAATTTCACACATCGGGCATAAGCCATATGAGACTTGAGCAACCATGACTTGTTCTGGATAATCACTGACCCAGGCAGCCAACAGAAGATAACATTGTCGCTGGAATCTATCTGCACAATCCCGTTTCCAGCCAGGGCCAGTGATGTCAAGATTCCTACGTTGAGACAGCACAGTTCCAACCGCGGAATGCCATGCTTGGTCAATGTTTCTGGCACCTTTCGGGGGACATGGGAACAGCCCAAGAAGTATTCCGGCGCGTTTTTAGCTGTGCGGCGGATATCTTATCGAATATTACCAGTTGTGACATACAGTGGCCAGGCATGATGGTCGCCCGAACAATAGGTTCAGTGAGTCTTGTTGGATGCACATCTACCTGCCACAATCGTCTCTCCGGTAGGAAGTTGATCCTGTGCATCTCACCACCACTCACCCATGTTCATCTCGCTGTAGATTCGATGACCCTCAGACTCAGTGAGGCGCACCAGTTCAAAATCCAGCTGCGCCTGAAATGGGAGATGTGCCAAAAGGAACGGGATACATTTGAATACATCCCTGTGGTATAATGTGCTGAAGATATGTGACTCATCTTCAATCCAACTATCATCGCGGAGCCCGAAATCCAATTCAGAGAGGAGCGCTCGTAGGGCATTTGCTGATTGGAATGATTCCATTTTGAAGGTGTCCAGTCCACACCTGAGATGTTGACTAATCCAGGTTTTCGTTTGCTGTCTAAGCGACAGAGCCAGCTGAAAGTCATGTGCGGACCGAACAGGATTCCATGGATTCCATTGTTTTGAGTACTTGCGATGTTTGTTGTACAATCCAGTTGCTTTGCCATATGCTTTCCCCTCAGCATTTTCCACTGCAACTACCTGCCAATGAGCCTTTGTCTTGGTTTGATCAGGGGTACAGGTGAGATCAGGCTGCTGAGCGTCTATAGGTTCTGCATTGAAAGTATCTGCAGGTGGTGGTGCACCCAATACATTGTCTATGAGTAGATCATTGATTGACAGCTTGTCGATGGCCATTCAGGTGCACCAACTGTAGTCAAACCATGATGGCTCAGAGTGAGGGGAGCCTGCTGGTGGTAGAATCCCGTTGGGTAATAGCCCTTCATTCATCGATATTGGGTGATATTGTTGATAGTGAGCTTCCAGTCTGTTGTTGTTGGATGATTTCATTCTGTAGATAAATCATTCAACATGTTTCTGGCGAGTGTTGACCATAGTTGAGAAATGCTCAGTGTTCTGATGAATCTCGATGATGCTTTAGGGGGTACGGTTTGTTGCTGGATTTGAGCCTCAGGGATATTTGTTTGAAAGCGAGCTAGCTCAGGGTAGCATATCACTTTCAAAGCCGCATCACACCCCACCAAATATAGAGGAGGGGTAAAACAAAGTCACCTCACAATCAGTTTTCTTCACAAACTAGGATAATATCTACTGAAAATCGTTAGCAGAGAAGGCTTCATTTGTCATCACTGTGATCAACTTTGAATACTCTTCATCAGGTGCTACAACAATCGGACTTATCGTAAACTATGTCATTGCGGCATTGTGCAGATTATGTCTATGCTCGAGCCTCAAGCAGCAGATAACATCAGCCCAATACAATGAATAGTGAAGTTTCCTAGGTGGCTGTATGCCCGCTCAATTGATCATAGAGAACTGATAGGGTGGTAGAATGTTTTTGTCAGTAACAATCCTTGACCGGCGGGTGGATCCTGACGAGACAATGAAGTTCCCACAAGCCGCTCGAAAGGAAGCAATCACTGTTGCTGCTCGACTAACAGGCCTCATATTGAATGATGTAGTAAGGTCGTACACACACATGTTGAATGTGAAATGCCTAGTCATGCTAACCTTCCAACCGGATATAGTTCTTGTTGGTTTCCTGGAGATATCATGTCGAATCCCTTCTATGACCTTTACAGTCATGAACCGAACAAAGGTGAGCTTCTATCCAAGTTCCTAGTATACGAATTCGAGCATTTCACAAAGAAAGGCAGGATGTGTGTGATGATGATTATTTTTTCAGCCGGGTTTCATGGATCAAAGGTGCAGTGAAGCACCACAGTTTGTGACAAATCAGATGGATATAAGAGGCCTTCATTCTGCCGAAGGTCACAGCTACCTTCGATATTCTCAACTGTACTCTGCTTCATTCGATATCACCAATTGAATTGATAATTTGTTTACCACCATCATTTGTTCGCATACAATGTCGACGAACGGATCTCCACCAAAGACAACCAATACGGCTCCACAGTGTGGCCTGTTTGGCTCACAACGACGCCCAGATGACAATTTGGGAGGATCAAATAATAATGCTGGAAATACACTGAGCAAAGACACTGAATTTGGGCAACCCAGGAATCAATTTCCTCCACCACCGGGGCATAGTTACCCACCTTCGCAGCCACCATTTTCAGCCGCTCCTCTGTTCTACCACCCTGCCCCATTCAACATGACACCAAGTTCGCAACCAAGCTCTGGTGGTGCACCCCAAGGATATCAGAGTTATGGGCCATCGTGGCAACGATATGACTTCCCCCAAGGAGGATATAGTGGACCCCAAATGTTCCCGCCTCATCAATTCACAGGACAGGGGCCATCATCTCCATGTGCACCTCGAGTGCCTCCAGCACCGGCTGGAGACATTCCAGTCAATCGGCAGACATCTTCCAGCTCTACTCCATATGGACAAATTCCTGGCACACTTGAGAGACATCCCATTAGCCTCCCAAAGAAACGATTTCTGCAGGCAGCGGACCAGCGCAGGACAGATGTTGCAGGGATTGAGGATTTGCCCCCATTACCAGCGATTGCTTATGACGAATTCGATGCAGATGCTGAGAGCGATGATTCATCGGACTTGGGCGGGGCCAAAGGCAAAGCCTCTCTCAGCTTGAAGCAAACGGATTTCTCTTTGAACCAATTTGCTAAAAGGATGGGGCAGCCCAACTTTAGTACTTTCAACGAGTGGAAGAAAGTATGGGTGGCTGGGTTCCTCGAGACGAAGCATCAGTCCATTATCCCAGGACAGAACTGTTTGAAACAGATGCGAGATGGACCCCTGCACAGGGAGACGGTGGTTGCAGATATTATGGAGACTTTCGGGACCTGGCTGCCGTTGGAAATTTTTGATTATGCCGAATGGATTTGGCGACGGTGGGTGGAGATGTTTCTGAAGAAATGTGCAAGTGAGGTTCGGGAGGCGAGGAACAAGGGATGGCGAGGCAACAAGCGACCACTGATGGATCTGGGTGAGCGCGCATGCAAATAAGCGAGAGGTAACGTCCCAGTATTGCCAAATGCAACTTGCATGGTTGTAATTCGTCGAGTGCCGAACGGCAACAATGACCAGACATCCAGCATCCAATTCCAAGCTTTGTACACAGATGTGAGGGACTGGGAGGAGCTGATTGATTTCATCGAAAAAAATCGTGGCCCGAAAGAACCACACTGTCTGACGGCAATATCCAAATGCAACTGGAAGCAGGAATGATTGGACGAGGAGTATATGGGATTATACGCACCAGGGCAAATCATGAATGACCCTATATATGGTTAGATATCATTCAACAGTTCCCTTGCAAATGCCTTCAAGTTGAAACTGGGACACGATGTGAAACTATTTTTGGTAGACATGGAGGCAGCGACAGGGAAGGATATTGCGGAGCACGTAATGAGACCGGCCAAGATAATCCCTGCTAGCCTTGCTACGGTTAGTTACGCCCCACTGCTGATCAGTATACTTAGACTTCGGAAGTATCTAATGAAAATGAAAGAGTGGTGGATGAGGAGGCAGGTGGGAAAGAGATTGATAGTATTAATGTAAGTTCGGATTGAGTGAATAGAATTGAATATATTCCACATATTATTGTGTCCAAATGCTTGTCTGTGAAATACCTAACATCGCGATGAATTTCAGGAGTGCCAGAGTATGAGCCCATCTGCCCAACTTACATCGGAGCAACTAAAAGAGATTATTCAGGCTGAAATGAAGACCGACTAAGGTTAAAGAGAGGTTCAGGATCAAGTGGAGGATGGCAAGGAGGTCCTCGATACAGATATGACCAGGTCAGTATTGCGCACTGTTCTCAAAACAATCAACAACGAATTTGAACACGAGTGTCTTCATGAGGCAGTCAGGCTGCTGAATGCCCATCATATTCCGCAATCACCAGATGACCGTGTTCCAGGCCACATGTATCCATTTCCAGGCGTGCCTGGAACAAAGTTTCTGGCACACCAGGTTTGGGCCATCTGGTTCATCGTGAGGAGATGGGTTTGGGATGCTGATATGCCAGGAGCACAGGTGGCGTATGAAATGGGTCTTGGAAAGACTTTCACCTCAGTTGTAGCGGCAATGCTCTGCATACTGGTGACTGAGAAAGTTGTAATCGGGTTGCTACTGTCCATTTTAATTGGGGAATACCCTTGGAGAGTGGGTGATTTTGGCGGACAACAACTGTCCCTGCATAGTCGGTGAAGAGTGGGAGAGGTATCTGCTCCAGCCATTGAATTATGTGCCCCGCCGGCTGTTGGAGATCCAGAAAACTCCGCCTCACGGGAATCCAGCACTTTTATGCACCCATGAACCAATCTTGTTGGTAACAATGCCCGGAGTTGCAGAGACCGTCAAGACTGTCATGGACGAGATGACAAATGGAATCGATTTCAAACTCGTCAATTTGTTGCACGCCGCAAATGGGAATCTCACCAATGAAGATCTGAACACTAGTATTGATGAGCCGGAAAACCGATGGAATATCAATCGTGTGTTGTATGATATCTTAACATCCAGAGCGAAACCATCAAGCAATGGCCGACTCTCACACTGTGCATGGAGTTTTGGGATTTTTGATGAGTTTCATCAGTACAAGACGAAAAATAGTGTGGGCTGGAGAATTGCTACAAATCCGCGAATTGTGTTTAAACTCCAAGTCACTGCAAAGCTGGGATTCCATGCACTCCATGACCGGTGTTATCGGACAATGTGGCTGTTTGCAGGTGCGCCTGAAGATCCAGAGGACGAGACAGTCATGGAAATGCACTGGGCCGATGCACTGTATTCCACTGTGAAGAGTTTGATGCATGCCATCCGGACCGAAGACCAGGATGCTCAACAGGATGCGGCACACCGGATGATCCCAATATCAAAGCCCTGGACGATGAGCAGGTGGTCAGAATCGACACTCGCGAATGGGAAATCACTTGTTTGGATACCAAAGTATAATGCACACCTTGTTGATCTCGAATGGAATGAGGACGAACAAGCTCAACTAAAACCCTTGTGGAGAGATACACTTCACGGGGTGCTTCAGGAGCAGGGAGGGTTGATGGATGGCGGCTCGCATGTGTCACATTGGTATTGGGAGACACCAAGGATCGGAATGATGTTTCAGGACAATGGTACAATGAATGGCCACTCGATACTTGAGTGGATTCTCCGATTCTCTGATGGCTGAGAGACACATTTCTGCCAATGCTTTTCAACGAAGCTGCGCAGTATGTTGAGCCTGATCAGGGCGAAGCATCGAATGAGGCACTCCTGCACGAACATGAAAGTCTTAAAAGCACCTTGTTTTGTGCACTTCCTCCTGAAAAGGTGGTCCTATTTTGTCCTCCGCCAGCCCTAGTTCGTAATTTGAAGTAGTGGCTCACAAGGTTTTTTGCGGGTAATTTGGATATGTTCTAGATGTTTGCGGAAATGGGCAACGATGAGCGCACAGAAATGCAGCTCAAATTCCAAGATTCGCCATATCCCTGTGTGTTTGTGACTACACCCAAAGTGGGCGGGACAGGTCTCAATCTCACAGCAGCAAACCATGCGGTATTGACTCAGAAGTTCTGGGTGTTGACTGAGCTGAGGCAGGCATTTGCATGGGTTGTCCGACTGGTGCAAAACAGAGTTCCACACACACGGCTACTGACCACTGGACCCAATGGTTATGATAACAGAGCGAGTGATTTCCACCAGCTCTCTGGATTGGCTCAAATGAAAGTGCTGCATGATCTGATAAACCGACAGAACATCATGACGACGATGATATACCGGATTCTGGAGTGTCACCAGGACCATACGAAGCCGTTTACGGAGCATGGAGACTTCATGCCGTCAGATGGTGAGGATGAACGATAATTATCAGGGCAGTGAAATGAAGGTACGCCTCTTTAAACATTCAACCAACACAATCTCACCAACTGATGCAAAATAGGCAATTGGTATGGAGAATAAAGCACAATTGAGGAGTCCAGGAGTATTGGTTAGAATTCGATTCCATTTCATGTTAGATGATTATAGTGCTGAATATGAGCTGATGGGAATGGTAAACTGATATCTGGTAAACTGAAGCATAGCCTCATTTGGATGAACCAATATGTGACGAAGAGCAGGTGCGCCAGTTTGATGGAGCACTAAGTGAAATTCCGCGGTGCTGTATATTTCACTGTGTGAGAATCTGGCAATCTGTAGTCCATGCTTATCTTCATCCTATATTGTCCATGTGGAATTGTAATTCCGAAATCTGCAAATGAGATCCATGTGATCAGGTGCGCCTGATCTTCCAATTTTGATTCCAATTGTTTGGTGCTTGTCTAGTTCAGGCGCACCGGATACTAGAGTTCCGAAAGAATTTGGAATATTCACTGAATCATCAATGTTGAATAATTTACAGTCGATTGCACCAGAGAATTGCTGTCAACTTCTCGGCCCTCCTGAGACAGATCCAGTGCAGTATATCTGTAATCATCCATGGATACAAAGACTGTCTACGCGATATTGAGTTGATGTATCGTATCCCGGAATACAGCTCGTGTACTTCAGGCTTAACCAAAGCATACAACCAAGTATTTCCTCGATCAAGATTGAAGTTCAGGCACACCTCAACTCCACTCTCCGGTCGAGGTTGATGGTCTCAGATTTGACACCACACGAATATTCTATTCACAGGCCAAGTTTGAAAAGCCGCTACTCATTATTACCCTATGATTCCACTCAAGGATATGATCCCACTCCAGGCACGCCTCTGAACCATGTATACCCACTTCGCATTACCTTTGAACACTTCATTTTGCTCCATTCCAAGCATATTCTCTCCTTCCTGAATGCTTTGAATCTGTGGCTGCCAGCATACACAGAGTGTCATCTTTCAGACACTAAACTTTTAGGTGCAGGCGCGGCTCATCCCACTCGGCCAAAGCTAATATCTATATCTATGCTTGATCGGTATGTGAAGGCCGCCGCTTAAATGCCATTTCTGTCACGCTCAGTGTCAACCTATTCTCTGGAGGCAGGTGTCCACCACACGCTTACCGTACATGCACAGCCGTTGGCAATAAGTGATGACATTTAACTGGATTATGACTAAGAAGTAGGTTCCGACCTCGCATTTCCAAGATCCTAAAATAGCTTCTGTTGTTCGGGCTCCATAATCGAGCTGCTGCTTGAGAGAGTGAACCTCAAAAGACAGCATCTGCTCAGCAATTCTGCAGATGACCGGCAAAGCCCGCTCACCTGTATACCACACTTCCTCGAATAGGCTTCAATTCACAATGCTTCAAATGCGGACTTAACTAGATTTTGACTAACTTGTATGTTTGAGCTGCCAAAAACCCGTATCTTGATATAGATTATGAACCGATTTCCATCAAGAGAGCTCCACAAGATAGAACCTGAACGCCAGACTCTGCTCAATGGCTCAATTGGAGACTGGCATGCTCTCGCCCAGCGCATATCTTGAATGCCTGAAGTTCGTGCCTAATCATAAACAGACAATATCTAATTTTCGCCAATGTCCAATCCCAAGGGTGCATGAAGAACAAATCGTGAAGAAAGCTCGAGTTTAGAAAAGGCAGTTTCTGAGAGGACAAGTCACTGTTGAAGTAAGGCGAGCCTACAATCCCAGCCATTACATTGGATTGAATCCTGCATGCCGATTCAATGCTCACTGCACCTCATTGGGCCAGAACTTCATTGTGTTATTGGTCTATCCGCTGTCAGATGAAGCCTCATGACCCATTCATCTCATTCTTACAAGATATTATGCGCAACATCTTAATGTGAGTGACTATCTATGACCCATTCGCTAGCAATCTTGGCATTGATGATAACTGGAATCGATTAGATTACCCCTGAATCTTCATTGTACCTTTACCATTCTTTCTCTATGTTGAATCTCGCCTTTGTAAACCCAAATCCTCTGTCTTCTCTTACACTGACTGCATACAAATTGTGATTCAGCAGACTCGGGACCACTGAAAGTGAAGTTCTGCACACGACATTGCCCAATTGACCACTAACATTGCTGCAGAATTCTGAACCCACACAATATCATGAACATAGGGTGTCCTTCCGACTGGTATACCGCATTCGGAGATTCATATTCATCGATTATCCACAACAAACTCAGTTTGAAACCATGTAACGTCAAATGATGCCACTCACCAAGGTCCCAAATCTATCCTCCGTCCAAGTCCTGCAAGATTGTTCTACACACTGACAATTATGTGCCACGCGGTCACGACTCATATGCTCGAACTAGAGGCCTAATGAACTACCTTTGGCGCAGTGATATGCAGGGGTGATCATGATCAACCCATTTCTCAGTTTCCCATGTCCAGTCTTGAGAGGTAGTTAGGGATACAACCATGTTAATGTCTCGAGTTCTTCTGGTGTGTCTGGTTCAATTCTAGGTATGTTAGCTTGAACCAACCTCCAATTCTTGCATCAATAGCGTACTTGGATACGAGTGTTAACACGTGGGAACTAGGGGCATGAAGAACCCATCTATACTGGTGCACCTGACGCTTCCTAAATCAGAACAAAGAACTAGCATCAGCAATATAAATATCAACCACCAACATGTCTTCCAGACTATTTCCAGGCAATCCTTGAATTGCATCCTCTTCGACAGCGTGTTACTTTGTTGCCCTGTTTTCCCATCATTCTATTCAACTTGGTATTATATTTGCCCTTATGTACTGCTCTCTACATTCCCAACTTCGCTTCATCAAACGTGGAACCTACGGCTAGCCAGGTGAGGAATCACTATTCACAGAAGAATCAAGAAACACACCTTGAGAGAGCACTTGCATGTTAATTGCAGAAGACAGCTAATCGTCATTGCCAATCAAATGTTTGAACTTCCAACCCAGCTTTCGAGTATAGTGTTGGAGATAGCTAATGTCCAGGCTGTATTTCAGATGAACCAGGATGATGACGATGTCTATCGGGAGATCAGCAATGACACAAGTGATGAAGCTGGAGAGTCCACCTTGTCATCCGATATTGAAGAAGATGATTTGCTCATCTGGCAGGAGGTTCTACATCTAGACCATGCGCACCATGATAAGACAATCCGAACTAAGAGGGTTCCGCAGCCAACGAAAAGGAGCCGTGCTGATACTGACATTGCCCCCACTCCACTTCCAAATCCACGACATCCAGTCGCGGCCATAGCACCACCATTGTTCAAGTGCCAAAAGTCAGCCATCAACATATCACGTGAGTCTGACGTTGTACAGGCGCTCCTGCTTCCCATGGCTGGTGGTGACCACAATGTTCCTCAACCAAAGTCCAGTGGAGATCACAACGTTCCTCAATACCAAAAAGCTACTTTTGAGGTGGTGAAACAGTTCATGGAGGCGATCGTATTCACAAAGACTGCCTGGCCAATCAATTCCGATGAGAAGTACTTGATGGTTGACAAAGCTTGGTAACTAGCGATTGAAGCCCAGGATCGTCAGAGGGCATTAGCCGGAGCTCCTGTAGGTACTCCATCTGTGTGTCAATTCCCCGGTGGTCCATCTCTTCAAATCGATCCGCAAACCCAACATTCTGTAAGTGTATCTTTTGTTTTCTGCTCTTCGATTGGACTAGTTGATGATACTAATCCCCCAACAATAGATAGTTAAAACTAAAGGTTAGTACCATACATGGGCATTTGCCAGATGGAGCTCATCGAACTATTGTCTGTAGTTGCTGGTTGGATCTAGGATCAGAGACTGAGCTTCGAATCCAACTCAAGGAGCTCCTGTTTTACATAGCTTATCTCTCGAAGGTCATTGATGACAAGATGTCCTGGTTCACGCGGATGGAAGTGCTTGACTTGATCTACCATCAGTTTTTCTTCACCGCCGATAGCTTATGGCAACAACTGACCACATCGCAGTTCTTTCAACCTCTAACACCGCAGACATCAGCGCTTGTGGCTGCAGCTATTCATTGTGCGTTGTCTGAGGATGCCACTGGAAAGAAGGTGACAGTTATGTTTACTCAAGATGAATATCGAGGTAAATTTTGCCTTTCCATGGTGATAGATTGCATTACTGCAGAAGCCATTGCACACATCAAATTCAAATTATACATGGTGGGGCTGTTTCATACCACTTCCCCCAATGGTGCTCCTCCGCTATAATAGGCGCTACACAATCCCCATCAGGCGCTCCTCAATCCCCGTCGGCGCTCCACATTCCGCTCGGTGCTCCTCAGTCTTGATTGGTGCTTGGATATTTTATTCAGCTCTCCTTACGGTCGTTTCTGTCCGCACTCCTCCTCTAGGACGGGCGCTCTTCAAGCCCCTCCTCAACCTTGATTAAGAGCGCCTGAATTTCATTCCAGACACTTTACCTCCCTCACCTTGCGGCGATGCTTACCCTGGATGGGCTGTTCCACTGCTTAGGCGCTTCTCAATCTCCGTCGGTGCTCCTTGGCCTGGATTTGCGCCCATCAATTTTATTCTGCACTCCTCAATCACCATCAGCACTCCCTTTGCCCACCTCGCACACAACATCAGGAATTCCTCCTACCCTGGTGGCGCACCTCTTCTTCCCCCGAATCCATCATATTGCCTTTCAATCTCCATTTTGATCCACTGCATACTAACCTCAATTTCAAACCTTTTTGATATCACAAATCGAGTCAAACGACAATGGAATTCAATTTCACCTGCTCGCCAGGCCCGAATCATTCGGATATACAAGGAGCGCCTCCAGCTTCTTTGCGCCATTGATGAATTGTGTGTTCCTGCATTTGTCAGCCCTGATGAAATGGGAGATTTAGTGGATGACATTGAGTCTATGTTCAATTGATATCATTTTGATCGCTTAGTCAGGTGATTGTTTCGGTTTTACCTACTTTCATTTCTGAATCACTCACGATTTTCTCTCGTTCCTCCTTAATGAAGCGATGCAAGCAATATAATGTTGATGAGATGCTGGGTACTATAGTATGATTTAGAAGTTGATAATGAACAATAATCTATGCATCATACGTGGAGGGTATTCTAACTGCTGGTGTACATCTGGAGAATCTCAAATAACGCCTGCAGTCCTTCGAATGAATATCCATAAGAACCCGGCATCTCTCAGATTTTGTTTGGGATTCCCGCATTGGTTGGGCGACTGTCCCAGGTGCTCCCAGAATTTTCACAACCACTCTGATGGTGCTCCCGTACCAGTCATCAGAGATCCCAGATACTCTTAAGGCCGGCCGGAATGCCCTCCTATGGTCTGATACTCTCCTCAAATTGACGCTTCTAAGTTTACACTCCACATCCTCTCAGACACTCCTGGAAACTCCCAGCGACAAAAATACATTGTGCTGATGGAGTGTCACTATCAGCTACAATGAAACCCGGATGTCGTTTTCATGGTGTATGGTACACCAGGAAACATAACCTCATGTGACACTTATCTTACAGAGAATGTGTTTTTGGGATGATTAGGTATAGCATACTTGATACGTGGCACTATGAGGCCCTATTGACCTGATCACATGACTAGATTACTATTATGCACATGCAATAATGTGCACTCGATACCATACATCTCGCTGCATTCATCCATCTTGAAATCAAACTGGTAACGCACATCTTTGCACCCTTCCATGTATGCTCTGAAGTACACTCCCGATTACACTCAATTGAACACTCCCAGCCACCTCGACTTCAGCTCTCAAGAGGATTTCAAGTACACTGTGAGGAAGTTCCCAAGTACACCTCCGAGTATGTTCTCATGAACCCTCCAAGGGATGTTCTTATGGATGCATCAATTTGCACTCCATGGCACACTCTCAGTCAGCATGACTGGATACTCCGAAGTAAAGACTCAAGATTCTCTGAAGCATATGCGCAAACATGCTCTCAAATCCACTCCCAATTGCACTCGATAACACACTCCCAGCTTGCTTGATATATGCTACCAAATTCGCTCTCAAGACCCTCCCAGGTACACTCCAAGTATGCTCCAAGTACACTGAGTACATTCTTGAGCACACTCCTGGGCATGCTCTCAAGGATGCTTGCTATTGCACTCGATGGCACACTCCCAGCATGCTTAACTGTACGCTCCAAAGTTAGCTCTCAAGATGCCCTCAAGCACACTCTGAGTACTCACCCAAGAATGTTCCCTTGTACACCTCTGAGTTCTTTCTCATGTACACACCCGGGCATGCTCTACAGGAGGCTGCCAATTGCACTCCATGGTGCACTCCATGCCTGCTTCACAGTGTACTCGCAAGCAAGCTCTCAAGACACTGTCATGCACACTCCAAGTATGTTCCAAGTATTACTCCCAGGCATGCTCTGAAGAATGCTCCCAATTACACTCAATGGCACACTCCCTGCCTACTTGGCTCTATGCTCCCATTTTCACTCGACTATATGCTTCCATGTACACTCCTGCAAGCTCAATCCAGAGACTTGCTGAGTTGTGGATACCAGGCACTGGAAGGTGAAACTGGAGGTGCCAGGCGCCAAGAGAGGTGAGTTGCAGGCACCATGCACTGGGAGGTAAGATGGAGGTGGCAAATGGTGCCAGTCTCTGGCTGATGGTGTGTGGCATATGGTGTGGGCCAGGTAGTGAGCAGTGTACGGTAGCCGAAATCATGACGTTGGCCCTTTGGATATTCTGAATCTTGTCTGATGTATAGCCACCAAGTGAAGATCCCACGATGCCTTATTTTCATGGTGTCGACCATTGTAGCCATAGATTTTGCAAGAAAGGTAGATAATTCAATCATCGGGAAAGCAGATATCTAACTCAGATTTTTGACTGGAATCTAGAGTCGACTTCCTATTCATTGTAGGGGTATATGCACGCATTCGGTCCATGGCTGATGGAGATGATGGCGATTGGAACGGCCATGGCAATGGCAATGGCAGTGGTGATGGTGTTGGTGATGGTAATCATAGTACCAGAAGTGCTTAGACAAGTTGGTTGAGTATGACATTGTCAGCATCAAAGCTTCAACAGACTTAGAGCCTTCTACTAGCCAAAGCTTCTACAGACCTAGAGTCTTCTATCAGCCAAAGCTGATATGGGGGTTCGTAATCCCAATAATCAATACAACATTTATTGAATTAAGTACAGCCGCTTAATCTAAGAAACTCTTTCTTTCTTTGTCTTATCCTAAGACTCAATCTCTTGACCTTCCTCAAGAGCCAACAATAAAGTCTGGTTCCAATGTACCTCAGGAACTTCTAAGACCCTCCTCCAAGTATTGATGATTTCATCATGTTTGAATATCACTCCTCTCCGGGAAATACATACTCTTCTGAAAACTCTTCGAAGGGTATTAACCCGGTAGACAAGTACCGATGTACCAGGTAGTGAATTCCTTCATAATGGGTGTACAGCAAAACAACTCGGGAGATATGGGTTAAGCGTACCTCTTCTGATGCGAAGATAAAACCTCTGGAGGATTCAACTTTCTTCTGGAGTGCCTATTCGGATTGTGTCAATCTGGACCCAGGCATACAGCACAAAGTCACGGGAATGTAGTAAGGAGCAAATGTTGGTACAGTTCAATAGATAGAATTCATAATAATAGTTTAAGATTGTCTGCAGTGTTCTGTTGTTTGACTGCGGTTTACTGCTTTAGTTTCTTTTCATTGCCGGGACAATACTGTCTCTTTATAGTTGTCTCCGAGGGTTTGACTACCCATAATTTGACTCTATGACTATAATGTTCTTGATAGCGTGATCATGGTCGCGCAGTTGATAGTGCCTGGTGATAACACGCCACGCTTCCGAATTGGTTATCGTGCTCATGCAACGAGGTATTATAGCTTCCGCTCCTGATCAAAATCAGGCCATCCATCACATGGTATCAAGTCAGACAATGTGACAGGCAGAACTTGAACTTAGACATCTCACAATCCATTTCCTTCGGTAGTTGGAACATCAGCCGACCATTTTGCTGGCTGTGCTTATCGCCATTAATGCCTCACCTCAAAAGCTATTTGGCTTGGGTCATGGATTTACTTGGCGACCAACTGATACTATACCAATGTAGAACTCAACACGTCAGCTTGTATAGCTATATGAGCCTGACGTTGCAATGCATACTCACCCAAACAAATGAGCAGGGTTGCTTCAGGCTTCTGATCATCACCCAATGTCATAATTCCCTCAGTCACGTCGTGCTTAGGCCGAGACTATGTTCTTTGACCAGGGAGTACCCTGATTGTTCCTATCACCTGAGGTAATGAATCAGACGTCCCGCTTACTCGCATATTGACTATCGACTGCCATGTGCAATGTTTCGGAGTAAGCTTCAGTCCTATTCAGACATGTCCCTCTAGTATCCAGTAAATGAATGTGGTTGAATACTCTGTGCTCTGATGAAACAGGTTTCACCTTAATGGCAACAGAGTTGCATCGTCAAAGATGAATCCGCTAAACATCAACGATACTTATTCAATTGACACGCTATTCTAGTGTAATCCCGCTAATGAACCCAAGACTGGCTAACTTGCAATGCCATGAATAGGTGTTATGCATATCAGGTGACTAGATCTAGAGTAACTCTGTGACATGTATTAATATAGTACCATTATCGCTATTATGGGAGAACCCTTAACAAAAGCTTCCACAAACTCAGAGTTTTCCATCAGCTAAAAGCTTCCAATGGAAATCACCACTCCTCCTGAAGCCCGGCTCTCTCAAACACAGTATTATCAAGGATGGCTCTCGCAAGCAAGGGGTAAAGCAGGCTCTCTAGCAGGCTATGAAGCAGAGTTACAAGGAGGCTACCAAGCAGGCTTCCAAGTAGACCCTCAAGTAGAACCTCACGCCCCAGTGGCCTCTCCAGCAGACTCAGTACAGATATAACAGCCAGGCAGTATAGACAGGTATAGGTGCATCTGTGGGCACGAGCCCTATATAGTTCCAATGGCCTGCGCGCACAGCTGGATAAAGAAAGTATACACGATTATAGACTGCGCGTTGTGCAGCGGTCCATGGGAACCTTGTTATGAGTTGTGCATAGTGCAGCCTACAGTCGATTTGGGCTTTTGCTGATGTGTCTCACCCTATACTGCAAATTATACCAGCAGTGAGCATGAAAAGCATGAGTTCCCAAAGCTTGACTGTGTTTCCAACGCTCAAGACGTTTACTGTATTTAATGTATTTGGACTTATTGAAAGAGAACGATATAATGGCAATGTGCATAAGAGAGAGTCACTGAAGTAACTAATACGAAGCTTTGACTGTACAAGACATGGGAAATGATCACAGTGGAGGATCTTATTAATCATGAGATTGAGAAGCTTTCTGCCATTGTCTCCTGCTGTCTTGCATCCAATGGTGGCAACAACTTCCACCCTTGATCTTCTTTCTTGCTCTAGCATACATGTAGTTTTTCCACTTACTTCTCTCTGTCTCTACCCTTACAGCTTTCCTTTCTCCTTAGTACTCATCATCTTACAGTACCTGCTCTCATATTACTTGTAATAGATCAAAGGAGATTTCAATGGCTAGTTTTCAGTGATCCCGCACACCTTTTCATTTGTCGCTTACACTTATTACATGGCATTCTATTTTCCATTTTTGTAGGATATTCTCCTCTTAGTTATCTCTAATTTCTGTCTATGCTTGACATGTTTGGAGTAGAATTGGTGGACTTAATTGGTAATGAGAACATGGCTTCCTGAGCAAGCGGGATCGCACAATGATGTGAGTTCGGTGTTGATGACTTGTCCAAATACTTAGTGAACGGACGAGTACACTACCACACACACTAGACAAGCGCAGGTGAACAAGGCGAGGATACTGCGACGACATGGGGCATTTCGAATCCCAATCGATCCACCAGGACATATCTCGGAACTTTCATCACTGAACACCTCCATCGATGACTAAGGGATTCAGCTGGAAGGTTGCCAAAACTATGGCGGCACTAACTGAGCCAGGTGGACTAAGGCGGACACTAACTTCAACCCGTAAGCCATTGGGACTAAGTCACTGGACTCAGTGGACTTGGACTGAGCCTAACTCCCCGGCAGCCTCAGGCTTCGTGTGGTGTTCATCTCCCCGTGAGTCTTGGGCCTGAGTAGTGCCTTTCCTGTGATGCTTTGCTCTTAGCGCTGATCTCTTAGTGATGTGTTCTCAGTGCTTGAGATGATATCTTTCCTTATAAATGTCTATCTTCTTCTCTCTCATTACTAATTTTTATATTGTTTAATTACAGTATCCATCAACAGTAACTAATGCCGCATGGGCTAGGGACCGACCAAGAGGATTAGTCCGTGCAGATTCACTCGGTGTCACAATCAAATCATAATAGCCTACGATACAGCTGTTGGATTTTGGAGGCACTCATCATTAGATTGCATTCATTCGCCGCAGCCTGTGACAACAGTACTTTGTACTCGTGTCTGGCGGTACAGGATCGGATGCTACTGTTCTGGTAATAAATTCCACTTTGTCAAACAAAGGGCAATCTGAGGTGCACTCTCCAGCTTTACTATTTTTGCCATTATTCAGGTCACATTTGTTGTACCATGTCTGCTGTGCTGGATCTCGAGTGACCTAAACTCATCGACTGTCTCTATGTCGAATTGACACGTACACAAGAACCAAAGTGCATGTGGCTCCGCCTCACTCAACCCTAAACCAACCCACATGATGGCCGCACTCAAATCCATCCCCACACTCCTCCAGGGTGTTATCACGACCATAAGTGCCACACTCTAAAGAAAACAAAGATAGAGCTTGCCTGAACCTCCTCCCAAAGATCACAAATCCCGGAATTCCTCCCAAACAATCAACCATATGTGGGGAGTGTCCAATGCAATCAACCATGCCTGGAGCTCCTCTGAATCTCCTCCGAACCAATCACCTATGCGTAGCACTACTCTGAACCATCGATCCTCCAGCTCGATATCTATCACTTCGGCTTTGCTGGTACAAAGAACACACAATAGAAGTGGGTATCTCAAGCATTTGCTGCTGTGTGCCGTCTGCTTTCTCGTGATCGATGCAGCTATCCTGCAACCTTCGCACCCAGCTGATGACGCTCTCAAATCTAGTGTCTGACGCCACCAAGACTTCCCAGACAATGACATTGACATCCAGTACTCATTATCAGTCGTTTGTTGTATATCTTGATTCTGTAGCTATTGACAGGGACAATTCACAATTCCCGATCCATATGCCATGATTGGCAGATGAAGTGCTTTGCTGCTTCCACATCCACGGCAGCTCTCACAACTACTTCATATATGCAGTGGCAGAGTGCAGGTAGTGGATGCCTCAACCGAACATCTCCATGGCCGATGGCCTTGCCCACTAACTTTCCCACAATGTCATAAATCTCCTGCCCTGCTCTTTTGGTACACTATGGCTACTGTTCGAACTTTGGCAGATATCTGCAAATTTGACCAGTAGTGGCACAATGTATGTACGCAATGTCCTTCGATGGGCTCTCTCTGTACAAAAATGTCATCCAACAGTTCTGAATTGATGTCATCGTCAACGTCATTGCTGCTGCCACCATCGGTGCTGCTCTCTTCACTGGCGCAGTGCTTGGACAATACCGTGCAATGTGCCCCACCTGATGACATCCGTAGCACTCCTGAGTTTGGCTCCAATTGGTGCAACGACAAGTGTACTTCACATTGTCCGAAGTACTGCCAGTACTCTCGGTCTCAGTACTACGGAACTTTTGGGACTTCCAACTCTGCAATTAATTCCACTTCTCACTCGTAGTCATTGTCTTAGCTAGTGCTAGACATTCAATGCTTTCCACGTCCACTTCCTGCTGTTGTAACGCTTCATGGGCTTCCATATTCATGGCAATCTCCACCAGTTTATTGGCCAGGGCAACAATCTTGTTGTACATCAACTGGGTGAAAAACCTCCAATCATCATCCATAGGTACATCCTGCATCAGATTGTAGCTATGCTCACTCTTTGGCATTGTACCAGTGTAACTCTCTACATGGAGGTTGAAGTCATTCACATACCCCTGGATCTTCAATGCGTGTTTCTGCACATTCTCGCTATCCCTCAACTTTACAACTGACATTTGGTCTAGTGAAGCCCAATCGTCCGGCTTCACCTTCCACTCGTAGTTCTTCTTCAGCTGATCCCACAGCACTTCCGCATTATTCTGAACGCCATACTGAGGCTGCAATTACCTCTCCATTCCGAGGAGAATGGTCGACCATGCGATTCCATGCTGCTTCATTGATGCTTCAAGCTCTGTCCCATCATTTGCATCTGGTGCTTCCTGTGTACCATTGGCAATGCCAAGAACCTTCTTCCGTTCCAAGAGTATGTTAGTTTCAAACCGCCTGCTCTTGTAGGCTGTGCCATCAATTGTTTTAATTGGGATTGCTGTCGATTCAGCCATCTCCGTTACCCAACAAGTCAATCTGTACTTCTCCAGGACCTTGTTGATAATACCTTGAATCCAACTCGAGTTGATCAAATCAGCGAACTGCCTGGGCTTATAACCTGTTGTACCATGTCTGCTGTGCTGGATCTCTCTATTGACCCAAACGCACTGACTCACTCTAGGTTTGATTGACACATACCCAAGAACTAAAGCGCATGAGGCACCGGCGCCCTCAACACTAACCCAACCGACTGGATGACCAGACACAAATCCGTCCCCACGACACTTAACCCGAAAGTATGTCTTGACAGCCTTAGTTTCACTGTTTAGGTGTAGTTGTTTGCCAGAAGAGGAGTGTCCGATCCATTACCCCCAGATGCATGTACTCGACGATAACTCCCAATCATGTTGTAGTAATCCCATGTAGATGTTGACAAAGCATGTGCGTTTTGGCAAGGATACAATGGCCCCAGTACAAGCATCCCAACCTGATTCCCACGAAGTTCAAAATAGAAGCAATTTCTTGATACAATTACGAAAATGAAAGCCGGAGAATTCAGTCACTAGAAGGATGAGTAGCCTCAGGCAACTGGCTTAGTGAGTTCAAACACACTCTGATATGAGATTTGGATATGTAGGGTAACTGTGCAAATCCATTGATAAATTCAATTGCGGTACAAAGAATAATGTGGTATTTGGGCAATACAAGGATAATAAGCCTACTGTTCTCTATATGTGACAAATGGGTATCTGTTATTTGTGTTGGGGCATTGAAGCTTCGAAAAAAATGTTACTCGCATGGTAGCTCTCTGCTGATTGTGCTTGCAATGGCAGTTTATTTGTTTCAATTGTGTCATGTTTGCTCGCTCTTGCACAGTGATCATTTGCTGCAATGACTGCAGATTCTGTTGTTTTCGGGGGAATTTTTGTGCACCTCAGATAGACTGGGGGCAAATAGACTATTCTAGCCTATTGAAAACCAAATTGAATACATATGACTAGTATCCTGACATATCTGTATATACCAAGTTCAACACCATTCAAGTTGACCAAAAATATCCCCCACACCTCCACACCAAAAAATAGACTTTGCAAACATGCACCATCAGCAACAACCCTAGTTTCCGTCAGAGACACCGTGGTGTTCCGGACGGCTCTGACGGCTCTGACAGAACCTCGTACCCTCTGACGGAGAATTACACGCTACCCGTTGCCCAGGCGACGGGTCGTGTTGCACACAGACCTCCTTTGCTCTTTGGTGACGTATACGCCCATCAGAACGACACGTGTGTTTCACACTTCGCAGATACGCTGAAGCCGTTGACACAACGCCTGGCGATGTTTCTGCCTTTCTCCGGCCGCCGCTTCTCTGGGAATGCTGCCGGAGCGCCTGGAAATTGTAGCTACTACTTATCGTTTGACGATTTTCAAAACTTATGCATTCAGTTTGTATTCTCTTTTATATATCTATGCTACCTATATACACATGGTATATCTGGACTGGCAGCAGGTGGTGATTGTCAGCAATTGGGGGTGGGCCTGGAGATAATGATCAAGTGAACGTCAACCTCCGTTACCCCTGTATCTCTGTACACCAGCCGCCGCTCATTAACGATGTACTTGGAGGCCGTGATTGAGCGAGTTGATAGATGCACTTGGAGGCCGTAATCGAGCGAGTTTGGATATTCACTTGGAGGCCGTGATTGAGCAAGATTGGACGAGTTCTTGGAGGCGGTCGATGGACGGCGCGCTGTGTGCTGAGACTGTATTTCATCAGTTAGTTAACTCGCAACCGTGGGAATGTGACAAGGTGACGTTGCCTTTAAGCTCTCATGGAGAGCTGGCTGATGGCGGTCGATCGTGTATGGAGGCATGCCGGAAGCTGAAGCTACATTCAGGGGTCAACTCGTAATCATGAGAATGAAGGGAAGACAATCAATCTTTGAGTGCTATACTTAGTGTATGCTGTACTCGGTGTATGCTGTACTCGGTGTATGCTGTACTCGGTGTATGCTGTACTCGGTGTATGCTGTACTCGGTGTCAACTCATGATCATGCCATGGAGAGATAGAGAGGGATGACTTAACTT
>Ga0307512_10000263_pt1 | contig 74940 bp, 79 predicted proteins | sample 14_EM_MG_FD_200267 | JGI IMG/M metagenome (GOLD analysis project Ga0307512, IMG submission 200267) | Populus trichocarpa ectomycorrhiza microbial communities from riparian zone in the Pacific Northwest, United States - 14_EM | ecosystem: Host-associated > Plants > Roots > Unclassified | place... | reverse complement strand
TAATTGAACAAAATACGTCCTACATAACCCTCGCAATTTTTCCCACACCAGCACACCATGCAAGCATCCACGGAACGCCTCCCCTACCACCCACAAAAGTTCCCAAAACCCCCAACCCCCTCCAGACTTCTACTACCTCCCTCACCACCTCTACACCTCCTCCTTCCAGCACCGAGAAACACACAACTACCCTCCAACCACCTCCCTCTTCCCCACCGTCCCGTCGTAATAAGAGTCCAGTAGGACTTCGCTTTCGTTTCCCCTGATCCTTCGGAACAGTATGCCCCACCACAACCCCCCAGGACTCATCGACTGCATCTAGCAACTCCGCGTCTGCGTCCAGCTCTGCTACCGACTCCGAAAACCCGCCGCCAGGCGTAGTGGCTGTTGCGTCGGGGGAAACGATGGAAGACGATCCTGTAGGTGTGGGAGTATTCATTACAACTGGTGGGGTGGAGTAAAGATTTGCCTGCGGCCAGAAGTTTTCCATTTTCAGTTCCGGGAGGGTTTCTGATACCCTGTAAGGAGATGATAGGTCGGCACATAGAAGATAGGTGGCTGATACGCGTTCGTGGGTTTTGACGAGTGCTTGCCATGTCTCCCGTTCGTCGTGTGGCATGGCGGCGTTGTTGCAAACTTTCGTGATACATAGTCTCCATTTGACAGCAGGGTATTTAATGAGTTCTATTGTGGTATCCCAGATCTCGTTCATGACGTCGGGGAAAGGGCGGAGAATGGCGGTGTTTTGTCGTCCGAGGTTGATGATGGCTGTCTTTTGCAGGGCCCCAGTATTATCACTCCATGCTACTGCCACCCATCTCTCGTCCAAGCTCTGCGAGTAGGCAATGTGAAGGAGTTGATTTTCCTTTAGTAATGCTGGGCTTGGATCTGGTGTGATCCGAAACTCGATACTCTTGGGGATCGGTCTAGCTAGCTGAATTGGTGAAGATGACACACGCTTCGCTTCATCGTAGTCGATACCGGCATCAGTAGGAATACACCTAGAATAGACCTCCACTGCAAGACGATGCACAATCCCCACTCTCATAACTCCGCCCAATTTGTGAGCCACAAAACTGGCGGGCACAATTTGCAAGACGAGATGGTTTGGCTTCGCTTCCGGAAGAGTCGCGATACAGGTTTCGTATAATCGTTGCATGCGAACGAAGCCAGTGCAGATATCGACGAGTGCTGATGGGTGCTGGAATGGATTGACGACATATATAACGACGTTCATGCCTTCATCAGCGACTCCACTGGCAATGACAGATCCGAAACTCTCGAGATGGCTTAGCAATGACTTCATTCCGTTTTCGTAATCCCTGGGAGCGTCCTCCGGAATCTCCACTGGTACAAGACCATTTATAACGACACTCTCGACCTCTGCCCTGACGTGGATACCAAACCGACCGGCTTCATAGGAAGAGCTCACTCTGTCGAGCAAGAAATCCGCTCCTTCTTTCAACGCGTCGGAAGAAGGATGGAAACAAAACGAGATAACGTTCTTTCCCCCAGATATTGGAGCAAGGCTGAATGTCTCCCAAAAGTATAACGCGGGTGGTAGCATCTCCAAAACATTATCTCCGCGTTGCAATCTGACGTGGGGAGGTGGAACATGAAAGATATCCCAGCCCTTGTTGGAGGTCTGTCTAGGACCTTTATTCCTTCGTTGCGACAGATTCGGTTCCAGTCCTCCTCCGCCGAAATGTGTAAGAGGTGGAGGGGGTGGTAATGGTGCAGGCTCTTGTATTGAATCTGCAATTGACGCATATGTTTCGAGACTGCACCGCACCACAGTGCCGTCCTTAAACAGTGTCTTGACCGCATCTTCAACTAAACTTTGGTCCCTCCCGCAACGTCGACGAATGAGACAGGTTTCTTCATCCTCCTCATCATCACCAACCGTCTCGTTCTTTCCGCTCCATGAAGTATGTATCCAACCAGCCATTTGCCCGGCTAAAACGGCCGCTACGTCGAGAAATTCCGCGTCTACCACCAACGATCCCAAACTCAATGCATCGCTAGTAAGTGTCATATCTTCAAAGACACCAACCAACGACTCATCCAAAAGATCGGGTTGCATCGATTTCCATGGCGCTGGTGCAATATCTCGAACTACATCAACGTCGCCTTCGGCACTAATAGCCACATCCCTGCGTTGCGGAAACCCTTCAGGTAGATCAATCTCCATTTCACCACCCTCTATTGGCCATTTCCGTTTTCTACCTGCCCAACCCAGGAACCCAAGTTGCCGTGGGGCGCCAGTTCGATCGGGTGATGTGTGATATCGACTTTCATCATCTTCTGTAGTATCATCTGCATCACTCTCCTCAGTGTCATCATCATCCTCCCAATCACTAGCCGACTCTATGGCTTCTTCGTCATCTTCAATTGTAATGACATCCATCGGTGTTGCAGCTGTTGGACCAGAAGTTGCCATCAATCCCGTTCTTTTTCGCTTGAGGATTTGTGACTTGTCGATCTTGGTGGCGTCTCCTTCTTTTCGTCTACTGTCCTTCGTGTCTTCTGGTGGAAGAAAGAATCTACCGCCTGGAGCATACTTTTGGTCTGCCATCTCCACGCTTTCTGTAAATGTGATTGGTGAATACATGGACATCCGTCGTTTGGCAATGGTAGCATCTGGAGAACACCCAGTCTTCGCCATAATAGTCTTAGCTGGCTTTTTGAAGGGCCCTGATGCTGGTGGGGTGAAGTTGGCCACATTCGTCATAGGTGGTGAATATCCAGGGACTAGTAAACTCATAGCTCTATGTGGGCTCAGTGGAGGTGTTCGGACTTGGTTTTCAGGTATTGCCTGGACAGCCTTTATATCGGTGGGAACAGGAGCCCTCGATCGCTTCTTACTTCGCGCTTCAGGTTGCCGAGCGGGAATCATTGCTGAAACATCTGGGGCAAGATTTGAAATTGGTGGTGGTGTCTCCATGCGTAGATCGGCAGTGTCAGGTCCCATATTCGTACCACTCATATCCACGCCACCGACATCCAGATCCATACCACTACTGCCCCCCGCACCATCTCCATCGTCAAAACCATCGTTATTGTCGAAAAAGTCAAAATCATCTTCAGTAACTTTCATGAGCAGATCCATATCGTCCATCTCGTCTCCAAACAAATCAGTTTCCCTGCCAATCGGTGGTTGAGTACTGTCATTTGCAGTTGTTGGCTCTCCTGTCCAGTCGTGGTCCATTCCGTTGGCGCCTCCGGTTGAGAAAGCGGTTGACATATCCATCGCACCAGTCGAAGATGTACTAGCTGGACCTCCTGTCAAGGCGGCCACCGCTGCATCCGGAGGTGTTGGATATACGCCGCCTGGTCCTGATTTGGTATCCGGGCCAAGTTTTCCCTTTCCCTTGTCGAATGTTTCTGAGGTTAATCTGTCCTCATTATACCTAGCCTCGGCTAGCTCTTTCTTCCTCCTCTCTTCAATTTTCTCCTTGATTTTCCTTGCCCGCTCCTCTCGGCCCTTGAACCATTCAAGACCCCATTCGACAGAGCTTGGAACATTCCACCATTCTGCCCCCGAATCCAATTCCCCGTTTTTCGCCAAAGCGTTTTCGCGGTCCAGAGTTGGTATCAACAACGCCAGCTTTCCCCAGGCGAGTTGAGAATATTCCTGGTCCTCAAACACGAGTTTCCAGAAGTCAGGGTCTTCTTTGTCCTTCAGCGGTACAGCTGTTCTCTGGTCGCCTTCCGAAGTCCTCAGAAATAATAGCGCGGAAGGCCAGAGAACTCGGTGGAGTTCACCCGTCGACGGGTCCGTCAACGAGCGAAGCCAGATTTCCACATTCAGCCACTTACCTTGTTCTACTGCTTCCTGCAGAACGCTCTTCTTCGGGTCGTCGATCAAAGTAGGTGAAATGATCCCACGGTCTTTGAGATATGAAATCACGTTTTCTTTCCACTTGTCTTCGGCCCTGGAGCTATCCATGCCTTCACTTGGTGGGAGGATTCTTCCCCATTCTCCCCATGGTGCTATGAAAACCTCTCGATGCTGGAGTGAAGTAGTCGTGAGACCACATGTACCAATCCGCCGAATAGCAGTCTGTTTTTCTGAGTGTGGAATGATTACGAGTGTTCCGCCAGATGTCATATACACTTCTAATTCCAACACAAGGGGCGTTACAAGTTCCGGTACTGTAATAGGTTGTGATGGAAGAATCTCCTCTTTGCCGTTTCTTTCAGCCTGACTCTTGTATTCGTGCGTGGTCGGGAGAGACGACGGCGAGACAAGTGTCCGGCAGTTTAAAGGAGTAAAGCCTTCTCGAGAGGATAGACAGAAGGTTATGACAGCAAGGACTGCTGCGATTAGATTGCGATACACAACAATTTCGTGCGAAATTGGTTCCGGTTCATCGATATCCTCGGCACTATCTGAAGGGTCATCCAAGGTAAGGTCGATCGTCACAGGTCCATCCGTCTTGGGTCCTAGACCGGGTGTAGGAGGTGCTGAGGGGAGGCGGCTTGAAGTGGTAGAATGGGGAGTCGGAAAGGACGCAGTTAAGGGAGGTGGTCGATGGAGCGCAAGAGACGACGCAAGGAACACGTCGGTAGAAGATTCTGGCCATTCCGGCTTTAGTCTCTTCTGCGATTGATGAACATACGAGGCTCACCTTTTAGTCCCCATTCCTCCGCAAGTCGTTCCTCAATCTGTAACCACAGCTCATCTTTCTCTTCGACTGTCGATGCCTCTTCAACAAGAATCTCTCCTTCTTCCGCGCTCGCCGAGACTTTCGTGATACCAGAGATGTGGAATACCCAAAGGCAGTATTTTTCAAGATCAGAGAGAACTGGAACACCTTCGGCCTTTAATGTTCGTTCAGCGTCACGGAGTATCTCGCATTGCCGGTCAACAAGAGGGATAGATCTGACGAGGGAAGTCGTGTCCGATGCGGGAAAAGTGTAGGTTGCATATGGTACACGTGAGAGGTTATCCTAAACCGGTGAGTATCTATCACCCAGTTCCTCGTAGAGGAGACAGAATATAAACTTACGATTTTCAGGACATTGGTTAAGGCGTTGGATGGTGAGTCCATGATTCTCAGAGATTGCGTAAAGACGGGAAGTTATTCCTCAACCACAGCCCCTGACCGCACAAGCTGCCAGTGTACTTAAGTACTAAGTGGTTACCGCCGAGGTTCTGAACCGGAATTTGAACCCTTTGAGATGGGGTTCTGGAAGCTGCACTGGAAATTAAGTTCTGGGAGCCGAGAAGCGCCGTATGTAGCCGGGTATCTTTCGTTCTCCGAGGCTGGGACTGGGACTGCGATGAGCGTAAACCAATAAATACTACTATTTACTAAGTAAATACGAAATAATTGCGCGGGAAGACAAAAAAGGCCGCCTCGTCAAGCTCCAAGTTCCGATGCACCGGGGTCAGAAAAACAATGGTTAATCCAATTGTCTACAAGGATAATATACCCAAATCCAACGATGTAGAGTTCCCTACTCCCGGAAACCACAATGAGTCTAAAGAAAGCGTCGAAAGGGCGTTTCGTGTCGAGTCAATGTCCAGAGTAGAAAGAGATGTGTGAGGGCAGGGTTCGATGGTTCGATATCAGGAAGAACGAGCCAGCACAATGTGGCGCCGTTCAATAGAATAGATGGAAAGTGTCTTTGCAAAGGATTCAGAGGTTTCTGGAGTTGGTACTGAGGTTGGTAGTGCTCTTTGGGATTTCGAGTAGAGCTACGGTCTGCATCTTGCGACAACAGAAGGACGAGGTGGGAGACGCGGTTGCGCGTATCAAAGAAGGGCGCGGAGGTCGGTTAAGTGAGCGGTGATAGTCAATAGTGAAGCATATGTCGGTATCTTTTGGGCGCGGGTGTTGAGAGAGAAGCGGAGAGCATGTCTCGATGTCTCGACTCGACGATAGGGCGCGGGAGTTTTTCAAAATGCCGACGACATAACCACAATAGTAAGAAGCAAGAAATCAAGATGAGAAACGGGTATCGAGGCTGACGGAGTTGCCCTGTCTGTCTCTGTTTGTGCGCCGATTGGGACCCGTTCTGCGGTCGAGTGTCTCGTCGTCGGCGTGGTTGGGTGGTTGTGGGGTTGGCGGTTGTGCTGGTACGAGGAAACGGACAAGTGTGGTTGGCTCAAATGATGTTGAATGATGCAGGGGTGGTAGAGTGCTCTAGAGTGGAGCTGGCAGATCAAGAGTATGTAGTACTCCTCGTACCGTTGTGTCTTAGGGATCGATCTTGATATCGAATCTTCAACCAGACAGCATCCAAAACTCTTCTGCGCCATCCCTATCGTTCGTATGCACCTCCGTCTCTACCATAGTCACATCGAGTCCTTATTGTGGCATCACCACGACAGTGGCGCCGGCTCGCAGCCTTTTGCTCCAATTTTGCCTCGGGATTGCATTTATGTGCCTCACAATTCACCATTCGCAGTCAGAGCGCGTATGACCAATGATAAGGCTTACCCAGTCTCGGAGGATTATTCCCGTGCTGTCTGTCACAGGCCATCACTCTCTGACTCTTGACGCCATCACATGACCGACCGCACTAGCGCTTGGAAATTATCTTCCTGCTGAACTTCTTCCTCTCGGATCTTTTTTTTAAATATCGAACCCCACCTATTCTTCCTTTGTCGCAACCGAGGCTTCACTATGTCTCTTAGGGTAACTCAGCAGAATGGTGTATCCGTATATACCATCTCGGGTTCCAATACTTCACGCTCTCTCCCGGACTGGCTTGCACGAAAACGAAAGCGCTCTCTCAAAAACGACGAGGCCTACCAGAATCGTGTCGAACTGATTCAAGATTTCGAATTCGAAGAAGCTTCACAATGCATACAGGTTTCCGAAGATGGAGAATACGCAATGGCAACTGGTGAACACCTTTCACCCCAAAGCAAATTGTGCAATTCTGACCGCTATCAGGGACATATAAACCTCAAATGCACATTTACCACCTTCCGTCCTCTTCCCTCAAATATTCCCGCCACACATCTGCTCTGAATCTCACATTCCTTCTCTTATCTCGAGATTATTCAAAGTCATTGCATTTGCAGACGGACCGCTCGTTAGAGTTCCACACCCCGATGGGCTGCCATTACGCTACTCGCATTCCCAGATACGGCCGAGCGCTAGCATATGTCAAGCCGCAGGCGCACGCTATAATAACGGCGGAGGGCAATGAAGTTTTTCGCCTCGACCTCGAGGCTGGGCGCTTCCTCAAACCGTTCGAACTGGGTGGATTCGAGGGGCCAGGAGGCGAGGTGAAGTCGGCAGAGTGCGTGGGTGTAGCAGATGGTTCACACGGCCTATTGGCATTCGGAACAAACGCGGGAACAACAGAATTCTGGGATCCTAGGTCACGAAATTGTGTGGGTGTTTTGGCACCGCCAGCAAATTCAGGGACCGTCATCGATACCCTTGGTGAAATGCAAACACCTTCGATAACGGCGATGCAGTTCCACCATAACGGTCTCACTTTTGCGACCGGAAACCAAGCGGGAATAGTTACACTTTACGATCTCCGCTCCCCTGCGCCAGTACTTTCGAAGGATCAAGGCTATGGGTTTCCGATCCAGACATTATCGTTTTTCCACACCCAAGCTACCTCAGAGGAGAAGGTTCTGTCGGCGGATAAGCGGATCATCAAGATCTGGGACTCTGTTGATGGCACCCCGTGGACGTCTGTAGAGCCTTCGGTGGACATAAACCACGTCTGTCATATCCCCAACACTGGAATGATTTTCACCGCCAACGAGGGACAACAAATGCACTCGTTTCTCATTCCTGCTCTTGGCCCATCTCCCTGGTGGTGTTCACACCTGGATACGCAGATCGAACAGCTTGCGGACCGCAGCATCAACGACCCAGATGCGTACGCCTCTGCTACAGCTGACGCAGCGACCTACGACAATTACAAGTTCCTTACCAAGCCAGAGATGCGCCAGCTCAACCTTGACCACCTCTTGGCCTCCGGAAAAGGGTCAAGCGTCGTCAGACCGTATATGCATGGCTACTTTGTCGACCAGCGACTCTACGACGAGGCTCGCCTTATCGCTGACCCATTTGAGTGGGAACGACAGAAACAAAGACTTGTTGCCGCCAAGATTGAGAAAGACAGAGAATCTCGTATTCGCACATCGGCAAGAGACAAAGCTGCAAAAGTCAAAGTCAACAAACGTCTCGCAGAACGTCTCGAGGCACTGGAACACAGATTCAACCGCAAACACAAGGATGCCGAAGACGCAGACGCCGAACAGACTGCAAACCCAGTGGAGAAGGGCAGCGTATTGCAAGACCCCCGTTTCAAAGGCCTCTTCTCGAACCCCGACTTCGAAGTCGACGAAACCTCGCGGGAGTTCCAGCTTCTCAACCCCTCCACCCGCCCTACCACGGCACCGAACGACAGTCACTCCACAGAGCGAAAGCGTAGCAAGACTGCAGTCGAGGAGGAAGAGGACTCAGATTCCCATTCTGGCAGCAGCGATAGCAGCTCAGAAGGCAGCTCAGAAGGTAGCTCGGACGATGACGAACCTATACAATCAAAGCCACAGCCAAAGAAGAAAGAGCCAGAAATGCGCATCTCTTCTTCTGCCTATCGCAAGAGTGGTCACGACACCAGAGGATTCGCCCCAATATCGAAGAACCAAAAGGTTGCGAAGAGGAAGGAGAAGTCATTTGGTTCCAGAGTTGCTAATGTACAAGAACGAGCACCGCGAGAGCCAAGGGGTGGGTTCGGGGGGAGTGGATTGGGGGATAAGGAGGTTACTTTTGTTCCTCAGAGGCGTGAAAAGCCGAAATGTAAAGACGGCAATGATGAAGGGGAGAATGCAGGTGGAAGGGATACAGGGGATAGAGGAAGGAAGTGGAAAGACAGGAGAAGTGCTAGTGGGAATACTTTTAGACGCGACGGATTGGGGAAGTAAAAGTGCTTGGAATTGTTTTCTGGGATTTTTGGCGTTCTCTGAAGGCGGGGTTTTCATTATAGTGACTGTTTGCATTGGCTACTACTACTACTATTACTACTGTATGCTAATGATGTATAATATCATATCAAGAGGTACTGTTGATTGTAACCTAGACGAGTTTCGTACCACACTCCAAGACTAAAGAGAAGGTCCATCCGATAGAGAAAAGGACAGAGCCAGTGTGTGTGCGCAGGGTAGTTCCATGACAGTCACCAACATGCTGAAATGCAGGACGACGAATGCGTCCTTGATAGGACAGAGGGGGAGATGAAACGCAGGCCAATCTGACAACTAAAGTCAGCAGTCAGTGCTCAAATGCCGCTAATCGTTCAGGGTAGATACCATTGCTCCGGAGGGCGAAGCATCGACCTCGTTCGAACTATTCAAGAGCACCTCTCGAGTGAGAATGAGTGATGGTCAAGAGAAATGTTTATTTTATATAACCGGATCTGGTGATTTTTGTCCAGAATTTACCGCAATTTGGGGCTCCGCAGGCAAAATTGTTGAGAAATTTATTTGTGACGGATTAACTTGCAGAAAACGCCATGCACGAGGGGGATAAACCATGATTAATGAAATCTGGAAATTTCGTGAAATCGGTAGACAAACTGTTATTCCTCCCAGAACTTTTAATCTGGGGTTCGTTATCTGCGAATGGGAAATGCATTTGGCCGTTAACGAACGCGATGGTGCCACCGGCTGGGGATTCCAGTTCCAAGGTCCCCGCGGAAATGGAGGTTAGTGGTTGGAGGTTGAGGTTTTCGATGTCGTACATACAGATAATGCACGCGTGATTTGATACCGGAAACCCATTAGCACATTCAAAATAAAGAAGAGTGTATAAATAAATTAATAAATAGCACTTCTGGCATCCCATAATACGTAGGCTGTCCTGTGATTCCTACTTATCTTCAGAGCTCTCGTGTCGTCCAAGGTGAATTCTTAAACTTCTCCATCTTAGAAGCGAGAACTTCTTAATTCCGGAGAACTCCGGTTGCTGTGTTGACTTCCAACTGACTGCTTTCCGCCTCCAGATTTTGGACCTCACCACTCACCCGCCTCACTCATTGAAAAGTCGGGTCTATCCAACGCCCCGGCGTCCTCTCTCTCTCTCTCTTTCTTCCTCTCTACCGATTCAAAATAGCAAGTGGTAGCGCTTCACAGACCCAAGCGACGACATCGATTCCGGCAGTTTGTTACCGGGTAGCGGCGTATAGAAACCAACCGACCACATCCAACCTCAAGTCGATCAATTGATAACTCCTCCGTCGCCACTACATTTCCACAACAGTAAAGATGGGTATTTGCGCAAGCTGTCTCGAATCCTGCCTCGGTGTTCGGCGGAAAGACGATGTGAGTCTCCCCATTGCGCTGCACGCTAGAAGGTTTAGACCTGGCTGACCCTCTCCTCCAGTCCGAGCACACACCTCTCCTTACCGATGCACCTCAAAATACCTATGCATCCTACACTGGTTACCCACCGTCGCCCTCCACCGCTCCACAGCAAATGCTCCACGAACGCGAGTACCTCGACCGACTAGTCGCGCAAACCTCAGAAAATCTCATCGACATCTTTGCGCCACCCATGCTCACAGGCGCAGGCATGAGCATCACTCCGAGCAGTCGCGGTGAATGGTACAGAGGATTACTGGAAAGGACTAGTCCTCCAACTTTGAGCCTGGTGTTAGAGGCTCCAGTAATATTGGACAGTGATGTGATCAAGAGCGAAGAGCGGAAGTGGCTTGACGATATGCTGAAGAAGGGCGAGGAGGCGGTGAAAGAGCTTGCCAGAGTGAAGGAGGTGGGAAGGCTGGTGGTGGGACTAGAGATGGATTTGTGATGCGTACAGTGGCGTGGTTTTGGAAACGGGATATCCTCAGGGCTTGACATCAACTTGTGATGGATACGGCACCTTCTACAACTTTCGATGACTCTGTCCAAACATAATGCGGAAAGGTCGGGTCGGCTCACCGTTGGAGCCTTGATCCGCGTTGCTGCATTGCGCAGGAGCTGGGTTTAGCACATAATTGCTACTGGAATATCGTTACGGAAAAAGGGATATAATGTATGTCTTGAAACCCCTGGTGGTTTGTAAGAGTACATGGGATCATTGGTCAAGGTGTTTGTGTTTACAGTTGGCGTTTGTTTTTCTGGAAGTATATACTCTTACTGCATTTTCCATTTGTTCTTTCAAGCATCTATTAATTCTTGGGGATCAGGGTTCTTCCCAATATTAAGGCCATTTGCGCGCATATACATCCCGCCCTTTATACCGCAGCGAGTACATAGTTCGCTCCTTCTCTCCTGTATCTTTTGCTGATTTGGGATTGTTAAAATCGCGAGCCACGGCTTCCCCCCCGGTCCTTCTGTGTTTCTTAATCGTTTGGCAGGATCCAATTCAGGTCTTTTGTACATAGAATCAAGGTTGGCGGGCCCTTGAACATGTTTTCTGGCGAAATGTTGAATTGGAATGAGGTTCTTATCAGAGCTCGACAAAAACTTGTGAACCTTCTGAAAGGCCTTTATACCTACTTCTGCCACCCTCATTGAAACTTTTATCTCGGAACAAAGCCCTTCCATACTAAGAGGTACATATTTTGTACGGGTGGTGTACGGGTGGTGTACGGGTGGTGTACGGGTGGTGTAGGAGTTGTACCCCTCCTATAAGGTAGGCAATTAGTAGGTACGGAGAAAGTAAACATACCTAACAGCCAACTCTTGTTACAACTCTTCCACTGACTACGATTGCTGACCGACGAGCTGCTATTATAGGACTCTCCTCCCTTCTCTCGATAGTCAGTTATCTCTTCAATCGTCACACAACCTTTTAACACCGTCATCTATCTCTCAATGGACGCTCCACCACAACAACCTGGGGATACTGAATCCCCAAAATTCGGTGGTTTCATTCAACGTACAGTGAGCTCAGAGCTCGACGTTACAAAGGTCTTTAGTTTTGCACCGGCACCACGAGACAATGGATCTGCAAATCAACACCCCAACCTCGCTTCTATCACTCCACCGGGACTTTCTCTTGCACAAGGCCCACCATCTTTCGGTCTTGAAAACAAAATCCGCATCGTAAATGAAGCAGAGCATTCAAGGATGTCTGGAGGACGCGGAGGAGGAGGCAGAGGACCGGGACATCTGATCATGCCAATAATAGACGAAAGTAAGTTCTGCTCCCAGTTGTCTGCAAGTTCATCATGCTGACTACTAGCCAATAGCTTCAAAGGTACCCATTCCAAACGTGGGAGTATCAACTTCATCAAAGGGCTCTCAGCCGGCTCCTCCAATCATCATTCGCGGCGGAGGTCGTATGGGTCCCCCAGAAATTCCTCAGAATCAGCATCAGCAGCAACAACAGCAGATGCGTCCACCAGGGCCAATTGATTCTCACCAGCAACAGTGCCTAGATATACAACAGACCCACAAAAAAAGGAAGAGAACGGATGGGCCCCAGGAACGGACACAGCATCAACAAATGCAGGGTGGACAGTACCCGCAGCAGGGCAGACAGCAGCCCCAACAAGGTTCGAATGGAATAAGGAAAAATGTACCCCGGAAAGAGATGAAGCGGGCTCTGCCAAACACTCTAGTTAATGCCCCGCATGATGTTATCGTGCTTGAGGACGATGACAACGAGATAGCTTCCGCAGTTAAAGCAGAAGGGGATAACGGCACTGATGTGCTCATGCCAATCAAACTGCTGACCGGGCAAATGGCAGACGGCCTTCGAAATTCGCGTCAGTCTCGAGATCAACCTGGAGGGGTTGAAAAAACAACCCCGCGTACCCGTACCCGTACCCAAACAGGCGGTCAAACTCGGCGTCCTTCCGCTTCTAGAAATGCAACGCCTTCCACTCCAGTCACTGACGCCGACGAACTGGAGAACACGGGGAATATAGTCAACCGAACCCTGTTCGAACTAACCACCCGGAACACTGTTCTTGAGAAAACCCTTACTGAGACCAGACTCGCCCTTCAATCTCAGCAGGAGTCAACCAAAACCGCAGAAGCAAAGATTGCAGAGTTCTCTACAAGGCTAGAGGAGCGATCAAAGAAACTAGCAGATGTTATGAATCGGCAAGTGCATTTCGAAAAGTATCTCAAAGGCATTGGTGGTGATTACAACCTCCTAGACCGAAAAAATATCGAGTTAAAGAACCAATTGAAGGAAGCTCTGGCTGGGAAGGCCGATATTCTACGTGACATGGCCAGTATACGAGATGTTCTTATGCAGACCAATGCTACCGCCGAAGCGTGGTTGAAAGTGAAAGATCAAGTCAAGGTGACCCAATCTGAGATCAAGAGACTACAAGACAGGCTTAATTCAACGGAGTCTGAGCTCAACCAAACAACGGGATTGCTTGTTGAGGAGAGGAACAGAACACAGGAACTCGAGAGTCGGATTCAGGAAGACCGAAAAACAAATCAGAATATCACGGAGGCTGTAGAGAGGGTCAGGGTCCAGATCATCGATGAATTGGTGCAGCTTCAGAGCAATTTGGCAGAAAGGTTAGAGAACGGTGAAACGGTGAAGATTGATAAGTGAGTTACTAGTTCTTAGGTGTTCTTTTCCGAAGACTCAATATCTGTCTAAAATAGTTCTAAACTGACGGTGTTTTAAACTACGCAGACTGAATGACTGCATTTTGCAGGTTGGTGAGCTTGTATCAAACCATGATGGTGAGATCAAAGCACGTCTCAGTGACATGCAGGATGCCATCAACCTTGCAGCTCAGAGGTGAAGTCTAATATTTCGTATGGCAGGAGCTCAGTGACTGATTATCGAACAGCGTTACCGCTGAGACGATGCAATACCATGAGCAGGTGAATGCAGTAACGGCAGATATTTCCCAAAGGTAATAGTTATGCTCCTCCAAAGAGTTGAGTTGCTAACAGTAGCTTAGTGTTGCATCTCTTACTACTCAATCCCTTCAAGGTCAAGAGCAGATAAGTGCTGCCACTACTAATCTTTCCGAGAGGTAGACTCCTGGTGGTCATTCTCCTATTGAAAGTTGATTCGCTGACAATCCCAGTGTTGCTACACTTACGATTGAAATGAGGCAAGGACGAGAACATATAAACGAAACTACAGCCACTATCTCTCAAAGGTATTCCCTCCCTATCAACAATAGCTGCATCTCTGATAATCAGGTAGCGTTATCGAACTTACCACTGAGACAAGACACGGCCAAGAATGTCTCAACAAGGCAACCACTGATCTCTCTCAAGTTCTTCAGTCTCAAATGGACTCAAGTACGGCTAAGCTCTCTCAAACGCTTCAGTCACAAATGAATGCAGATACAACTAATCTTTCTCAAATTCTTCATTCGGAGATCGACGACGCCCTCAAGAAAAATTTGACCACTATCCGTGACAATGTGAAACAAGTGAACAATGATTATCGAATGGCGGTCGATGAGAAGTTGGAGGAAAGCAAAGCTCGACGGCTGGAAAATGAAGCACGTCGTATTGAAATTGAAGCACGATGCCAAGAGCTTCTGGGTCAGATATCTCGTCTTCAAACAGCAGAAGGGCATGCAAAGCAGAGGTACTTATTATTGAAGTCTGATATCATTCTGTCGTAGTTGCTAATTCGCTCCGCGGCTAGAATAAGTCTTCTTGAAGCCGAACTGAGCTCAATGACACGACAGCCGCCCAAGGAAAATCCAGAATTGCAACGGACAATCGCTGATCTGAACCGAAAGCTTGCGGACTTTACGAGAATTCAGGTTGAGAATGCCCTGCAATTGCAGCTGGAAAATACGAAGGTACAGGCAAAGCAGGATGAAATTGACACCTTGTTCAAGGAAATCGACAAGCTGAAAAAGAATGCCGAAATTGAACTCCAGCAAGAGAGAGCTAAGCTTGAGGCGAAGCAATCTCAATTTTATTCTGTAGTCAAAGAGAATGAGGATATGGCCCAGAGAATTGAAGCGTTTGAAACTGAAAGAGCTCGCTACGTCACTTTAATAGAAAACGAAAGAAAGGACCACGAGCTGAAGTCTCTTGCGCATTGGAAAAAGCAACAGCAGAAATTGCAGGGAGTCATCCATTCACTGGAGAGGCAGAAAGAGGCGCGTGAAAAGAGGCTAAAGGAACTCGAGGAACTCATCAGCATCGATGACGCGGGGGAACTAAAGCACAATGTAAGTTATATATTACTTGTGTTTATAATTCCATATGACTCACTGTGCGGGACAGATTGAGACGCTGAAAAATGACAATTGTGACCTTAGGACACAGCTTGAGCTTTCGAATTCTGAGTTAAAACGTCTAGGGGGGATACTCGATGAGAGGAGTCAAGATATACTTAGATTAGAAGCTTACACCTTAGTTGATACGGACGAACAAAAACAGCAACAACTGACGATTTCGAGGCATGAGGATACGATAAAGTCTCTTAACACGGAGAAAAGCGATTTGAAGGAGAAGGTCACTGAACAGACCAGTGAATTGCAGCGTCTCAAATGCGAGAATGAGGAAGCCAAAGCTTTGCTAGCAGACTTCAGGACCCGAAATCAGGAGCTCCAGGATGCGGCCAAAAAATTCGAGGCCAATGAGGATCACCACCCTGACATACTAAGGGAAAATAACGAAGCCAAACGGTCCATTACCGCATATGAAGCTCAAATTCGCGACCTCCAGATTGCCATTGAAAATAGCAAGTCTATGGATCAAATGCTTTCCAGGGAGCAGAAAAAGAACGCCGAGACCAATGCATTGTTGCAGACATGCCAGGAAGCAATTCAACAGCTTGAGAATATTGTTAAAAGCCAGAATGCACATGAAGAACAGCTTTTGGAGTGCAATCGTAAACTTCACTGTGAGATGGAAACGCTTCAATCACACATGGAGCAAAACAAACAAAACTGTTCGCCAACGAAAGACCAGGTCAACCAACTCAAGGGTGAATTAGAAAGGGTCAAAGGGGAGATGCAGCTCCTCAACGACGCTTTCATGGACGCTCAAAAAGAAAGGGATGAGTCTCAACGAGGACTTGCAACCGCTATCAAAGTTCGAGACGAACAGCAGAGCAAGATAAACGCCCTTGAAGTGACATCCTACGAACTGAGTGCTGCACTGGATAAGATCAAGAGAAACCAGGTAAGTTTCCTAGTACGTTTACTTCACTGAAGTTAGGCTAAAATTCATAGCGGTGGGGTTTCGCTAGTACCGTTCTTCATACCACGGCAAAATCATCCGAAGGGGCAGGCCTTTTCAATAGCAGTCCACCATCCTTCGACGGCGTCCCCTCTACTCCATTCTACGATGAACTAGCAGCAAACGCCGGGTCAGAGGATGTTAGTCTCACAGAGATACTTGAGAGTTTTGACAATGTTGGTAAGCCTAGTAGCCTGGACAATCCGGATTCGGATCCAGTATCGCTCGTTCCATATTCCACCGAACCTGCTGTGGAGAAGACACCAGCCCGTAAGGTTAAGACTGTCCCAGTTACACCTCGCCAGCAAGTAGAAGCAACTGTGGTTCCACCTGAAGTTGGTGGCAAGAAGAGAAAGAGAGCGTCCCGGACGGAAGAATCTCAGGATGGCGAATCAAAACAGAAACGGGTCGCACGGAAAAACCTCACCGACAACAGAAGAGATTCCGGTGCTCTGCCTACCAAGACTACTGCTAGGAAATCTGCGCCAGATCGCACGTTGCTATATGACGACCAGAATTTAGAGACCATCAATTCACTCAAGCCACCCAAGGAATCAGTCGGCGTGTCGGAAAGACCTTCAGATTATTCGGACGATATTCTTCCAGCGGTCCGAACCCAGCTGGATAATTCATATCGTCAGGGGGTCAGTGACGCTTTCAAATCTCCAGTCCATGTTTCGGGCCAAGTTCCAGGTTTGCAAACCCAGAGACGGGCTAATTCGCGAAAGGGAGGTAAGGCGGTGACGAAGAAATCGCAGAAACATTGATACATGAGATGCCGATAGCTTGATTGCACTTTATATCTGTTAATTTAGTGTTACCTTTAATGATTGTATGAGGAGATGGCGTGTATGGGCAATACTGGTCTTAAGATGGTGAGGTTATGTCTTTAATTTGTTGACGTATGTCGTTTGTTCAGTGGAAAAATTATTGGTTGGCGATATTTCGTGCTGAATTGTTTGTTTCTTGATTGGCTACTCTACTTGGAGTTCCGACAAATGGGATGGTGTTGGTCTGTATAGAAATCAATGGAAGGCGATTGCATTATATATTTTCCGAGCTGTCTTGATATATGGAAAGGCTTCAACGCATAGCCCCACAGATTACTGTTGCTTTCCCGTCCGAATGGCTCCGGTTGAAAATGGTACACGTAAGGATGTCTATTGATACAAGGAACTCCATTTCAACTCCATAACCCCGTCCGCCGTTCTGTTGTGTAGTGTAATACACCTGCTCACGTACGCTTTCCTCCCGCCAAGGTTGCCGTAGATTCTTCGTCTTCTTATCGCCCGCCTTTCCGCTTCTGTTCGAGAAAAAGGACGGAGCGTTTTACTATGCCATCTTCAGCACACGTCCATCCCGGGGATCGCTAGACCGTACCGATCGGGTCATATTTAATCATGCTCAGCGGCCGGTGAGTTCTTGGGCGTACGAGCGTCTTGTAATAACCTGTCAGCGCCATGCTAATGAGACGGACAGCGACAGTGCGGGATTTTGCTGGGCTGGGTCAGTATTTGGTGAATTGGAGTGTGGGTGTTGTAAACCTTTCTTTGCCATTGCTGTGTCGTCGTTCGGAGGTGAAGTCGGCGGCGGTAGATTTCGGGGGTCGGGGAACGTGCATGAGGCAGGTAAGTTTACCCGGCAAATGTGGGGTGTCCTTCAATCTTAAGGTTAGCAATTACCGACTGGTTGGGGAATATATCTTCTTTGTCGCCTCGATATGGGGCCCATTTGATCTAATGATGACACCACATGCTTAAGAATATATAAACATTTAAAGTACTGTAGCCCAAATTTATTTCTTTTGCGCTCCAAAGCTCAAAGCTCAAACTGAGCAATCCCTGTATCCCTAAAACACACCAACTCACTCGCCCATCAATAGTCCCACCTCAACGGCCCTTCCTCGATTCTCGATGTAGCCCGCTGCAGTCTCCTCGATGCTGTCCGACACTCCCACAAATACTCAGCCAACAACCATAGCGTCAACAGCGTGGTGAAGACGTAAAAGAACCATGCAAAGAATGAGCGCAGCATTACTGCCGCGTCTAGATCTTGTTGTTGCGGGATGAAGTTGGTGGCCATTATTGTTGTTTTTTTCGCAGTTGGTATAGAGAAGGAAAAGGGGGGGTGGGGACGATTTTATGGTGGATAGATGGAAGGATATTCAATTGCTTAGTCCCGTCAGAGTGTTGGGGCTTTGAATGTGTCCATGCGGTTTTTAGTTCTTACTCATAATTAATAAGAGTTTAAAAGAAGAAGTATGTAACCTACCTGTATGTACTTTTTGGTATAGCCCACGACATAAGTATTATAGCGAGCATTAAGGTACCTAGGGACGAACTCAATCTTTCAAATACTACTACAAAAACGATACCTAAATAAACCCTACAACTCCCGCGTTCCCCATAATCTCTAACATTCTGGGACGAGACTGACTATTTCTCCGGGTCTCCCTCTCCAGACACAAAGTTTCCCTCGGTAGTAGCAGTAGCAATAGCCCCAGGAACCCTCGCCTCACCCACCTCCTGCCTATCTAATTCCCTAAAACTCCACCAAAACCCACAAGTGCCAACAAACAATATCGCAGCAATGACAGTATAATTCCACACCAGCAACGGGTCATCGGACAACGGAACAAACGCCTGTCCAACCGCCGCCGCAATCGCTGTCATAAACAGATAAATAGCGTAAACCAAGGAGCGCATATTCGTGGGTGCCTTCGCAAAGCAGTATTCCATCCCTGTCGTGACTGATAACAGCTCCGAGAGCGCGATCAGGCTAAACGGTCCTGTTTGCCACCACGCACTGATGGGTGCTACCTGGCCGCAGCCGTTTGGTTGGGTTTTGCATGGTCCCAGACGGTAGATGTAGAGCTGGAGAATGGCAGTCCAGATCAAAGCTAATGTTGCTGCCGCGAATCCGGCGGTTATTCGCTTGAGAGGACTGAAGTTTATGCCGGCTTTCCGGAGCGCTGGATACAGGAACTGGTCGAAAAAGGGGATGATAATGATGAGCGTAAAGGGGTTAATGTTGGAGTAAAAATCGTTAGGTAGCCCTATTGTCTCTATGTTAGCGATAAAAAGACCCACGCGAAGATCCACGGGGAAATGTACCGTGGGTTCTCAAGGTTGCGGCCTGGCTCGTAAGGTTGTGTAGCATTTGATTATATCCGAGCCCTTATGACTAAATCAGTTTTTTGGATTTCCCTTTGAGATGAAAGACTCGGCATACATAACACAGGATACCAACAGAATACCTTACAGGCTTTTAGCCCTCGGTGAACTTCATCAACCCAGCTGTCTTCGAAAGTCATCCAGAGTGGTCTCTGATCAACCGGAATCTTGCTTGGTTTGACCCGTTCCCAAAGGTCGGGATTGGAAAGGTTTTTGTAACTAATTATTGTATCTTAGCAAACTGAGTTTTCAAAGAAATAAACGATGATTTAAATACGTCCTAACAGGGTTCAGTGACCACTGTCCTTTGGTCGCCAGCTTCCACAACTTAAACGCCTTCGAAAGCACACTCCCACTTGGCGGGGCTCTCACATAACGCTTTCGACCCCAGAGCATGATGAAAGGACATATGCAGAACATGAAAAGCGGTATCACATATGCCAACCAGAAACCGACGTATTTCTCGGCTAGAAAGAGGTTAATCGCCAGGCCGCTCGGTGTAAGGGGGTTTGTGAGTAGAACGTACCATACACCATTCCTGAAGGAAACTCATTAGAAGCGAATCTTTAAGGATAAAGAGGAATGAATGCACATACCTGTTTCACCGACGATAGCCCCTACGTTCAAGAACAGGTAAAAGTACATGTATGACCGAGTTACTGTCAAGTCATTATCGATGATTACCCGTTCGCCGTTCTTCAATACTTTGATTTTTGGCCTTGGATCCACAGTCTGTTCCGTCATAAATGTACTATAAATCCAATTATTAGACAGCGCATGCATGTGCGGGGAGCCAAATACGTACCTAACACAGGCTTTGAAGCCACCTGTTCCAAGACCCTGAAACGTGCAGGTTAGTAACATGCTGATAAAGGCTACAGGGAAAAAGTCACCATAATTATAATCCCAAGTATCAATATGGCCAGTGAAGCTTGTGCTTTCACGATCACGGGAGAGATGGAAGTCACAATCAGTAGGATATGCCCAACTATTGCAGCACCACATGCAATCGTGATAGTCTTGTAACGACCCCAGTGAGCATCGGCCATGTATCCTCCTATCAAAGGCATCAAATACACCCAAAGAGAATCAACTAGCATCGACACGGGTTAGTGATCCTCCCCTGACCATCCAGTAAGATCGGTGCTCATCATCTTACATGTAGTGATGGCTGTCGCTGGACGTTGTCCCATGCCCAACGCACCAGATTGACCATGGAATCCAGCACCCGTGACAGATCCTTTGGGCAGAGGTTGTTGAATGAAGTTGACAAATACCGCAATTGTCCCACAGAAAGAGAGTCGTTCGCACATTTCTACGAAAGCGATGGTTTGGGCCGTCCATGGTAGTCTTCCCGGAACTCGTCGTAGAGTATTCAGCTCTTCTTTAGTGGGCTTATCTGAGGCTAGAACTATTACCGGCGGGGTAGAATCATCTGTAGAATACCGACTCGATGCCTCCTCTGTTTTGGTGGACAATGCAACCGAAATATCAGGATCCTTGGTGACCATATCGCGGTAATGAGCGTCCGGTAGAATCGTGAGTGTTGAAGCTCGATAGTCAAACTTTGAAGTCTCTTTTTGTGGTAGTTTTCGGCTTGGTTTCAAACCCAAAAAACAGTCGGTGAAAACATGTCCACCAAAACTAACTTTGCTTCAGCATCAAAAAATCCCAACGATTCGGCGCAATCGTACCTAGACCGCCAAGGTCTTCCTGGTGCAACCCAGCCAGCTGTTTCTGAGAGGTGGCATATCTATCCTTACAAAAAGATTAGGATTTATCTGCATGAATGTATCAACCCATACTCACTAGTCGAGTGATATTTTGTGCCCACATTTCTAGTACTCTCAACCACTCCACCAAGACGAACAAGATACTCAATTAAACTAGCACCAGTTCTACTTAACACAGCTTCAACATTTAAGCGCTCTTGAGTGAAAGCTATGCTTGTTAGCCGCACTGTAATTTTTTCATCTCTGACATAAGTAATTATTAATTATTATAATTACCCAAGATGCCTATCCAGCAATGGGGTTAACGTTCTAGCGAGTGAAGAGTTACTACAGGGCTCTAAAATATTTTGGCCTGATTTGCCGTCTAAGGGTGAGTAATCATAATCATAACCATCTGCGAGATGTCAGGAGTCTACGGGGGAGCAATGCATTGCGGGATTCAAGCTGTATCGTTCTCAATCGCGAGATGAATTTTATGTATCTCCCTTCATTAGAGGTTTCAACTGTTAAATTGGTCCGCATCAGCTACTCTACTTGCGGCAGCCAAGATGTAATTACAGTCAACGGCGTATGCTCCACTAAATACATGCGTCAGTCAATTTTTCTGATCAAGACGCAATCTCGTCACTTGCACTTGTCTGTCACAGGCAAGATGTCCAGGTGACAGACATGCTATACAGGCGTGCTGCTCGGCTCAAGTCGCCTTGCATCTTGCAACGCATCGCTTCTTATCGACAACTTCATTTCTAACAAATCAGCATTTCCACAATTAAACCAATAAGAGATGTCTCACCTGTAAGGCGTTAGATGAAAATTTCGATCGACGATCATCGTGTTGGAAGCCAACCCCGCGGAACAAAGCGTTCGGGATAATACATAAGATCGAAACGGCTGCTAGACGCAGTTGACCGATTCTCCATTTGTTCTCTTGGGGTCGATCCGCGGATAGTGGAACCTTCAGAGATTACAGATCTCAGAGTTAGGATGTAAAAACTTGTTTACTCCAACTTTACGCTTTCTAGCAGGCACCTACTCTAGGCATTAACATGAGATTCTGGATGGGATTTCCAGATTCCCATTTTTTTCTTTTGTGTACCCAACGCTCGTATATCGTGGTGTGGTGGGATCGACTATTCGCTTTCTAAATGCGGCATCTATAATACATAGATAGTCTCACCGTATCAATCGAATCGGGGTTCCTAATCCTGCTAAGCGAAAGAGCACATAGACATTTAATTATAAGTACTTATAAATAAATTACTCGCTAAAGTTTAAGTGTGTAGGTGTATCGACGATATCTAGACGTCGACGCTACAAAAACAGTTCAGGGTATCTCAACACACGAGCGCCAACAACTAGCAGCATACAGCGCGTCTCGACAACAAGTTAGAAAATCCGCAGGTTAGACTCTCATCAGCCCAGTGTTCCTAAGTGGGCTGGCCGGATCTGTGAGTGGGATCAGATATCTGAATGCCCACAGGCTTTTTGCAGCGTAGGATTTTGGTATGGCAGCTCGGCCTGGCCTGGCCTGCGCTAAGGGCGGCCCACTTAGGATCACTGTATCAGCCATTGGTGAATAGTACTGTAGCGCACAGCCTCGCGGCGAGCGAGGACGTGACGAAGCATGAGAAAGTCCTCTAAAGAGAATCAGCTTTGCAGTAGTCGTCCAACAATTTCGTCGTCAGTAACAACAAGAGCCATCAGGTATCAGATGCAAGAAAACTATAATGAGAAGTCAGTAAATAGCATGATAACATAGCCAGATTCTGGGAGTCATTGTGGCTGCCGTTATTGCGATAAGGCCGCAAGGAAGTGTCCGGGTTGATGGGAGCGGACATAGGTGTGGGATTTAGAAGGAGGAATGAAGTAGATTGCGGGGAGATCCAAAGGTAGGTAGTAGTGAATGAAGTTGTTAAGCTGCTGAAGTACTTATCTGCCAAAGTCTGTGCCCATATCTTGCGCGGTGCAAAGGGTGGAAATGCGTCCGAAGCTGGCTCCTGAGACATTCAATTGTGGGCTATGCAAAGATGTAGCTAAGTACTTGGCATAAGTGCCCCGGCTTATGATCCTATTGGATTCGGTGATTCCATCCGATTATAAGCATTTTGACTACTTGCTAAGCACTTAGTATTGACATGGCGGTTTATACTAAAATCCTTCAAACCCATCCTTCACAGCAACCGGTACTTACTTAAGCAAGTGCTGAGTCGTGGGGTGGTGGTTGTGGTTTGGTTTGGGGTTGAGTTGGCGGTGGCAGCAGCACTGATAACATTGATACACTTCTGTAATTGCCCATGTATTGGCCGCATCTTCGATTCCCTCTTGTATCAGACCGAGCATAAAGTGGCGGCTGACCGCGGGCGTCGGGCGTATTGGGACAAGGGCAGTTCAGTCTTGTTGTTTGTTGTTTATTCATACTGTATTGCAGTTCAGTCTTTCGCAGCCGCTCAGCGCTGGGGTTTTTCAGGCGGCAAATCCGCGCTGCACCCATTTCTACGCACCACAAGCCACCGTGCACACATCCCTGCATTACCTGCCATGCATATCGGCAGTCTCCAGAGCGATAGAGCGGAGTAACCTCCACGACCCAGTAGGACACTTCTTATTTGTCCGTAGAGCAGAGCTCCCATTGGGGGGAGTCTGCCTGCTGCATCGCCTTTATTGTTTTTTCTGTGCTTGTATGTAAGGGGAACTGGCGTCTATCTCTCTTAAACCTTGGACTCCTCACTTCGATGGCCCAACTTCATCATTGGAGCCGCAGCTCCGAATACATTTACTTAACGAACCCACACCACCGCATTCATCCAACCAACGCTGCCACACCTCCTCGGAAAAAACGGCCTTCGGAAGGCGGAGAGATTAGCTTCCCCTCCAGCGACCTTGTAGCGCATCCCAATTTGCTGTTGCACACCTCCGCAATTCACTCGAAGCTGTCGAAACATACTTGTATGTATGTATTTGCTGGTTCCGCTTTATCTGTCTTTGCCAATCCATACTGAAGAAAAGCCCCATGCAGATATTCTCGATGAATTCGTCGGAGGGAAGGTCGAACAAAAACCCAGATGCATTGACGTCTTCTTCTGTCTCGACAAGTGCGCCGCTGCTGTTTAAATCGAGTATCTCTCCGAGCCAATTGCATCCGCCTCCAGTTTTCGGACCGTTATCCTCAGATGCCTCCGATCGTGTCTTTCCCATACGTTCCATTGTCAATGTCGAGCCACCGCCTTACTCCCAGTCGCCGGGAGCTAGAAGCAGTGCTAGCTTCCACGGTAGTAGTGTCAGTCGTCAAAACAGTGTGGTTGGGACGCCGGTTGGAGAAGAGTCTTACTTTGGGCTATCAAGATCTGGCTCAAGCGCTGACCTATGGCGTGGCTCTACCGAGATGTCGCCGCCATCGACAACCTGGACCGACTCCGCGAACGAACAAGTTGGTAGCGAAGAAGCAACGGCAAACCCCGAAGAAGCCGAAACCTCCGCTTTTATTACAGCTAGGCACAGACATATTATGTCGGAGGAAGGCCACATGATTATAGCTGGGATTGCCGGCGCGGAAAAAATACAGCGGTGTGAAGATGAACCTATTCATATTCCTGGTGCTGTTCAAGGCTTTGGTTGCTTGGTGGCGTTGCGAGAACAAGATGAAGAAATTTTGGAAATCCGGGTCGTCAGCGAAGTATATCATTTTGCAAGCACTGTTTTGCCGCAGGGGTGGAAATTTCTAACCCGCATTTACAGAATTCAAAGGACATTATAGGGTACTCCCCAAGCGAATTATTCAAAATAGGGAACTTCCTAGGGATTTTGTCGGAGGAACAAGCGGAAGATTTCATGGATCACTTGGAATTCGTCAGAGAAGCTTTAGACCCTCGAGTAGATGGACCGGAGGTATTCTCAGTCATTGTGACCGGGCGGGATGCTATGCAAATCAAACTGTGGTGTGCGGTACATATGCCGGAAAACAATTCAGGTTTATTTATTTGTGAGTTTGAGTTGGAGAACGACCACAAGTTTCCTCTTGTTCCTACTTACGATGAGCCTTCATCACCGACTGAGACACTTTCCTCGAAACCAACAAATGAGGATTTTCTGGAAAGTACTATGAGTAAGAGCAGACCTCTTCGAGTTTCCCGATATTCACGAAAGCGAAGAGGGGAGGCTGCAGCTATGGAGGTAAAGCACTAACGCTCCACTTATCATATTTATTGAATTGACCTAGTAAATAAGGTGTTTTCTTTGATGAGCCAAATTCAAGGTACTATAACCCTCCGCTAGTATTTGGATGGAAACTGACTGGTAGAGAAGACCAACTTGCATCTGCAAAAGATTTAGTTACCTTTTTAAAAGTTGTTGTTGGACTGACGAAGGAGTTGTCGGGATTTCACCGAGTAATGATATACCAGTTTGATGAAGCGTGGAATGGAAAAGTTGTTAGCGAACTTGTTGACCCATACAAAACGAAAGATCTATACAAAGGTGTGACGATCTTGCGAATAATCAATCCGTCGGATACTGATTTTTCTAAGGCCTTCACTTTCCTGCATCAGACATTCCTGCACAGGCTCGCGCGCTGTACAAGATTAACAAGGTTCGACTGCTCTACGACAGAGATCAGACGACTGCGCGTCTTGTCTGCAAGACTCAGGAAGATTTGAATACTCCGGTGGATCTCACACACTGTAAATACTTCCAAACACTACCCCCGTTATATACTTCACTGACCCGGGCCTGGTAGCATAGTGAATACCCCACATCAGATCCCCACCAAACACTCTGCTAATACATACGGACCGGTAGTTTGCGAGCGATGAGCCCGATACATTTGAAATACCTCGGAAACATGGGAGTTAGAGCAAGCATGAGCATATCCATTACATCCTTTGATAAGCTATGGGGTCTTGTTTCATGCCACAGCTATGGGACGAAGGGGATGCGTGTGTCTTTTCCGATAAGAAAGATGTGCAGGCTCATCGGGGAAACTGCCAGTAGAAATATTGAGCGTCTCAGTTATGCACGCCGACTCTCAGCACGAAAACTAATTAATACAATGCCTACGAAACAAAACCCAGGTGGTTATATTGTTGCATCCTCCGATGATCTTCTCAAGTTGTTCGATGCAGACTGTGGACTCCTCAGTATTCGGGACGAAACGAAGGTGTTGGGAAAATTAGAGAATTCTCAGGAAGCGCTTGCGCTTCTTGAATATCTGCGCATTAAATCCTTCACATCAGTCATCACATCTCAAGACTTGGTGAGAGACTTTCCGGATTTGAAATATAAACCTGGATTCCAAGTAGTAGCGGGATTATTGTTGGTACCCTTGAGTTCTGAAGGCGCGGACTTTATTGTGTTTTTTCGGAAACCACAACTTAAGGTGAGAATCACCCATTGAATACCTAAAGGTACTTGTTCTAATCTGAGAAACACAGCATGTTCATTGGGCTGGAAATCCATATGATAAGAAGGTGAAGGAGGGAACTGCTGCGTTTCTTGAACCGAGGGTTGTCACCCGTTACTTCCGCGCCACATAGTGTTTGCTGATGGGTTATCAGAGTAGCTTCAAGATATGGAGTGAAACAGTTGTGGGTACGTGCCGGGAATGGACTGAAGAGCAAGGTGAGCAAACAGACAGTCTACCTGCCCATCGTACCCTGGGGACGGACCTACACACCCGGTCGGATTGGCATCGGTTCACCGCTAATGTCGGAAATTCATAGTCGAAACGGCTGCGGTACTTTGCCTAGTGTATGGGAAATTTATTGAAGTATGGAGGCAGAAGGAAGCAGCATTGAAAAATAGTCAGCTTACACGGCTGTTGCTTGCGAATGCTTCTCATGAAGGTATGTCATAGCAAGAGCTTCCTAAACCCCCACTTTCATGCTAAATCTCAAACAGTCCGGACACCTTTGAATGCAATCGTAAACTACCTTGAAATAGCCCTTGAATCGCCTCTCGACGCGGACACCCGGGAAAATCTAGCACGGTCACACTCTGCCTCAAAATCGCTGATTTATGTAATTAATGATCTCTTGGATCTTACACGAACAGAAGCAGGACAGGATTTGATCAAGGATGAGGTCTTTGACCTACGGCAAGTTATATTCGAGGCTACAGAGATGTTCAAAATGGATTTAGGACGCAAGGGCCTCAGCTTTGAGGTAATTGAATATCCGGGCTTGCCCCCGCTTGTCAAAGGCGATGCAACCCGGTTAAGGCAGGTTGTTAGCAACGTCACTGCTAACGCTGTTAAACACACCACTAAAGGGGGCTTAAAAATCGAGGTGTGGACTGGTAACACCCAAGATGGAACGTGTGAGATCGAAATTGCGGTTGAAGATACTGGGGAGGGAATCTCGCCCGGTAAATTGGACACGCTCTTTGGGGAACTTGAGCAAATTCATACTGAGGATGATCCCGACCTAACAGGGGCGCAGCAGGAGAGCGCATCATTCAATGCGTTGTCGAAAATTCCTGGACAGAAAATGCTTGGTCTTGGGCTCGCGGTTGTGGCGAGGAGTATCAGGAATATGAAGGGCCAACTACGACTCAAATCGGAGGAAGGGAAGGGATCAAGGTTCACGCTTTGCCTGCCGCTTAAACTACCCCCGAATCAAGCCACGGATGAGTCCAAAAACAGCCTTGAGAGCATGCCAACTAATCCAGTACCACCACCCTCAACTCTAGGAGAGGTCACCCTGATACAAACTCCCGGCAAGCCCCTGTCCCGCCCGCCATCCTCCAGTGGCCAGCTTGGCTCTGCGACGGCCCAAATTGACAGGCTTGTCGACGCCATCTCTAGCCCGACCTCCACGGGGACCCCTTCGACTGCAACTGAATACTTCTCGGCGAGACCGAGCTCCGCCTCCATGATGCCTTGTTCGCTGCCCGGCCTTAAGTTACCGGCGCGCTCATGCTTAATCGGAGGACAGACTTCCAATACTCCGATATCTGAGAGGCCCAATCCAGTACCTGGGCAAGAAATCGCTAGTGGCAGTGTAGCACCTATACGCCCAGTGAATCTGAATTATGATGGTATACCAGTACCTTCTGGCGCAGCCGTTCCATTGCCACCGCCGGTGAGACCGGAGGGTCAGATACCGGTTACATATCAAGATAATGTCAAGTTCAATATTCTGGTGGCTGAAGACGATCCTATCAACAGCAGGATCATTAAGAAACGCCTGGAGAAGATGGGTCATACTGTCACTCTAACCGTTAACGGAGAAGAATGTTATGAAATTTTTATGAATGATTATTTGGAGTATGACGCCATATTGATGGATATGCAGGTTGGTCTTGCTATTGCTATCGTATCCATACGTGAAGGTTTCAATATTAACGACCCAACGTCATAGATGCCGATAATGGACGGTGGAACATCTACAACACGCATTCGCAGCTTTGAATCAACGCTCAAGCAACCGATACCACCGAGACACATTACTTATGGTCGAATACCGATCTTTGCAGTCTCGGCGTCATTGGTGGAACAGAGATGGATGGAATATTTGGAACTTGGATTTGACGGGTGGATTCTTAAACCAATTGACTTCAGGCGGTTGCAGACGCTGCTGGAAGGGACGAAGGACACGCAGACTAGGGGTAATGCGAAGTATGTTCCCGGCCAGTGGGAGCAGGGTGGTTGGTTTTTGGGTTCACCTACATCAGAAGTCGGGGTGCAATAGAGACACTGGGTGGGGTGTATAACCTCGCCGAGGTTTTTGTGTTTTCTTTATACATACCTTTTTTTTTGGCGCATATTAACAATGGATGGTGGAATACAGTGGAAGGGAAGCATAATATAGTAAGTTTGTAATGGCCAATTGGCATGTTGATATTGATCTGGCTCCAGATGATAAGTTGTCAAGTAGGCCTTTTCTTTTTTGGAGGTTTAAAGGCGTTGGCGGTTTGTTGGGTTTTATGCATACTTAAGTAGTTACTAATTAATGCAACTGAACTGGTGGTTTTTTCTTTTTCGGCTTTTTTGCTGCAGTAGGGATCGGAAGGAGATTTAATGTGATGCGATGCGATGAGATACCTATTCCTCTGCCGGTCATGCAGTCCCTGGTTGTGCTTCTAGATCATGTTTGTTATATGACAGATCTATAATTCATAATAACCAGCCGGCGCCATAACGACAACAGCAGACATAAATTCGGTCGATATTTAGTGAGCTAGTTACGTTGCGAGAAGAGGGTAATGGTTGAAGCTGAAATTAAATTGGTATTGCGTAATGCGCTATGTGTAGCTTCATGTTTTCTTCTGCCATGAGAAACATAGCTAGATGCCTGATGAAATATCTTACGGCTAAATAATATTGAAGGTTTGAATTATCGCGTATATCCCGTCCGTGGTGTACCTCCTCTTGACATTTGCATGACATTAGTGATGGAGAAGGAAGAGTAGTTAGATAACAGCGGTGAGTGTGGGTATAGGACTGTAGCGAGCATTAAGGGCGATCGTTTTTTTTTGTGGTTTGTTTGTTGGTAATCATATTGCATTCGGCCGCGTAGCGGCCATGGCTTTTTTTTTTGTGGTAGGTGAGGGATGTAGGCAAAAATATTCAATGGGTGATTGTTTATGACGTAGTTAGGGTTGGAAGGAAAACACGGGTTCGCGTCAACGTAAAGAATTCTCTTGTGCGCTGCTATGTTTTCAAATTGTGGGGAGAGTTATTGAGGCGATCGACGAGGAGACATTGTATTGGTGCGAGTGATCGTAGGAGTATGGATTTCGCACACAGATTGGGAGTAAACCTATAGCCCTCAAGTAGATAATTGAACCTCAGTCCCCTTCACACAACATTGTACCTCCACCTCTTCGTTCCCAGCACCAATATATACCGGAATAGGGAGAAGAGGGAGTAAGCTGTATGTAGCGATTGGCGGATAGGGAGAATGTGCAGTGGTGATAGCGGGTCGAACTTGCTGCTGTCAGTGCTGCGCTCGAACAGAACCTACCACAAAGAACTAGGCATAAGAGGGTTAAGGAAGTAAGTGTGATTTGGGTAAGTAGGCGTATCTTTACTTCCAGGAGCCTTTTCTTCGTCATGGGGGATAAATAATGAAGATACATGTATGGGAGTGGAGGCGCTACGTATATTAAACAAGTTGACACACGGTCAATATAAGCTGGCCAAACGGAGACGATCGATCTATTTAAGTTACTGCGCTCCCTCGGAGGTTTCAGTGTTGGCCATGACTTTCTGGCCAGGACTAGAGTTTGTTTGCTTAAAGAATATAAAATGTCACTCTGTACATACATCTAATGCTTTATAGCAGGTAAGCCAGAGATTTCATTCGATTCGTTACTGCTTTCATGATGAGCGATCTAACGAATACGGGATGGATATATATAGTATGTGTCCCGCATTATCATCTTGACGCCTACGATGCAGAATTTTGCCGGGGGGGGCCAACAAAAGTAAGTGCATGGACTGAAGCTAATCGTACATACGCACTATCTATGTATGTCAGCGCGCGTCCTTGACTGGTTATTTTAGGCGGGCGGTTCGAATTCATATTTTGTATTTTCGTTAAAAGCAGCAGAGGAAAATTTTGGCTAGCTGCTGCGCTCGATTACTCCATCCAGTGACTGAACAAACCTCGGCGTTGCCAAAGTTCAATTCAAACACATGTTGACCGAGACAATTTACAGACGTCACCACCGGAGATGGGTTTTTGGATGGATGTCAGTTCGCCTTATCGTACCACCGAGACTAGTAGTATCTAAACCACATTACACTGGAAGAGCAAAAGCAAATGAATATACGACTCCTAAAATCAGACGCTGGTCGACAGCCCATGTATAATATTAACATAGCATATGTGTCTCCTAAGCGTAGTTGCCAAAAACCCAGAATCTACAAACATATCCAGACCCCTTCGATACAAAGGGAGAAATGAAGTATATGAGATTGTAAAGAGCTTGGAAGAAAGCATCGAAAGGATCGATGAGAAAGCAAAATATTACAGAGTCCAGAAACAGATGATGTGAATGAGCTGTATCAAAACCTCTTGATATCGGGCGACTTTGTGGATTGCCCACCTCCATCGATGTAATTCCAAAGCTCGCCCAATCCTTTGGTTTTTCCTGCCTGGGGCTCTGGTGAACGTCTAGTGAGCACTCCTCCACCAATACCGCAAACAACGACATTTTCCTCACCATCTTCGTCTTTCCTGATGAAGACATCCCCCGGGCACGCGTCCCACGTAATATTCACACCCTCCATGGCCTTCACCGCCTCCCATATCTGCCTCTTCCATTTCTCCCTTGTCGGCACATTGTACGCCGACGGATCAATCTCATCGAGGAACACACCTTCCATATACCCCCGCACCATCCCATCAATATTTCCATCTCCCACCTCCGACTCTGCAAGGCCCATCAGAACGGGGAATTCCCGGCGACCGTAGAGTTTGAGGAGGTCATCGATGAGGCGGATAAAATATTCGGTGTCGAAAAAGTTCTGAAGGGATTTGAAATGGTAGGCTCTGCCGTCGATTTCGACATTATGGCCCAGACGGCCATGGGTCTTTGGTCCCATGTTTATGTGCTCGGGCGAGAACACTTTGAGAGCTGGCCATATGTTCGGAATCGGGTCGTGGCGGGGCCACTTAATGTGTTCAGTGTGCTCTCTGGTTTCGAGTTTACTGTCGACGGTAGCGATCTGGAGCTTGATAATTTGTTTTTCTCCCGTACCGCTGCCGGTTGAGTGCATGCTACGGCTTCTGGAAATATAATCTGCTTTCACGAAAGGATACCACAGATCTTCTAGCTCGCGCCAGGCCTGTTCCCGCTCCTCGCGTGCGGCATCCAAGTCTTCGATATCGCAGTCGATGATGGCGGCTAGAAGTGTCTTTTCGATGCAGGGGGGTGTTTCGTCCGTGGCCGATAATAGTACATGGAAGCGAAAGGTGCCGTAGTCAAAGAATTCATGGAGTGCACATGTGTAGCCGCCGTTGACCGTGTACGACCTTCGGATTTCCGTCGTGAGAGGTATTCTTATTAACTCGTATTGGCCGCAGTCAATTGGGGTGTCATTTAGGATACATTTCCCACCATCATCGCTGCCGGATAGTGTGTGTGCCGGCCTTGGATTTGCTGCTGCCATCTCGGAGTCGCGAGGAGTCGATCAGGAACGCTGGAAACTTGCTTAATGACTACCGACCAAACAACATCTCGTTGTGTGGTCGGGATTGAGAGATGGCCGTGACTATGAGGCCGGTGACTACTGTTTCTTGTATTAAGGATGAGGGAAAACTAACGAGGAGATGGGGACCATTTTGATCACGAACGGAGAGACACATCTCGGGGACAACTTAGCTGTCCTTGTCTGTCTACCTTTATTGTTTGTATCTGCGGAATTTCTAACCCCAGAAAGCAGACTCAATGTAATGTGGTGAAGCGGCACGGAGAAGGCGGCCAGCGAACCATTATCACTCGATATCGAGTGAGATATTATGTGCGTTGATTCAAATCAGAATAGGAAGGTCATATGTTATAGTGCGCTTGAAGTCGTCTAGGCAATAAGGGTTTGCGCCTAATCACATTGAACTGACCTCCATTGAACCACGAAATAAGCTCTAGGCCGACCCGACAAATACGGAGGGCTTTCGGGCCTCCAGATATCCTATCACTATCCTCATCCCCTGATCAATCGGTTCCGCATCTGGTAAAGCCACAGATGGGTCGATGTTGAAGTTGCCCTTCGTAAACAGCCAACGCCGTTTTAGGGAGCAAACTCCGAGTGAACAATTCTGGTTTCCAGGAGCACATTGAATTGCTTTTCCGCCTTAAATATCCGCGTGACTGGAGGGCTTTTATGCTTGCTTCATTTGTTCGGGGCCAGAAACGAAGAGATGTGCAGGTGGAACAATCTACCTTGTAGTATACGAATCAAAAACTCAGTTCATTGGCCTTTCGTGATAGATATGACGTTCAGGCGCGCGTATGTGTGTTAAGAACGGAGTATCGATTTTTTGCTTCTTTCTAGATATGAGGTTATAATTCCCAGGGTTTTGGCATTTCAATGCCTCAGAAACTTCGTTGAGGAGTTACGCATGCCTCACGCCTGCATGATGATGATGGTAGTGGTGGTGGGGTTGGATGTATGCTCATCGATAGGCGATAAACCCCGTCTTTCTCCATGCACCGTTTGCCTAACAACGTGGATTGCATGGATGCCTACGAGGAAGTGGTGAGAAAGTGGTGATAGACCTCGATGTGAGAAGCTGAATAAAGTAACTCATGAGACTTTGAAAGCAGTTACTTTCAGAGTCAAACGACCCTATTAATAATTATAACAGACTGTTGTTATATCCAAACGCGCTCGCCGACCAAGTCAGGGTTGTAGGTGAGTACTAGCAAAATCTTTCATGCAGCTCATCTTGGAGATACCTGTTGATAGGTTCCTATGGCCATATGTGCTCAGCGACTCCCAATTTTCTGTGAATTACCCGAGCTAGCCCTGCGCGAACCCCTCATAATAGAAGTGCACAAATACAACATAATTTAAACGCCCTCTAGTTACCGCGATAGGTCCTCCATTTCTTCTACTGCCTGCAGTTATTGCTGCTATCGCAACATTGTTCCGAATTTTGTGATCGGACTGTATCGCCCTTCCAACCTCCGCAAGATAACTAGATGGAACGATCCACCATAGTATTGTTCCATCCGGAACAGCTTTGGGGGAATGGCACTCTATGTATTTGGACAGTGACCGGACACAATTTCCATTTACAAGATGCGTCTGTAGATACCTGGCTCGCATGAACGAACTGAAACCACGTAGCCGCAAATATAATAATCATGTCGTCAGCTGGAACCACAGCAATGTCGAACCCATACCTTTCGTTGTTCTTTTCCCCACTTAAGATACGGTTCTTGCGGTTGGTGCTGAATATAACCTGAAGACTTTTCAACAGCCGCCGCCACCGCCGTGAGGAGAATGCACGTTTCTGCAGTGCGCTTGTATGGGTTTCATACTGTTCGTAATTAAGACATCTCTGCGTGTCATCACTTCTTCCCTATGGACGTAGATCTTTGGTCGTCTAACCTCGGACGGAGAGGTACCGCCTACCGAACATATGCCGGTTCCATTCAGGTTATAAGCGTTTGTGCCTGCGAATGACGGTCGTATGACCTCCTAGTACAGTGAAAACCCGGGGTATATGGATCGCCGTCATTGCCAGCTCACACCTCGACACTACACGACATTGAATTTGCCCTAGGTCTGTCATCATCCCTGGCTTTTTCCGTCATATCCAAAAGTGCTTGTTGTCTCCAGTAGGATTGGAAAACTGCCCGTTTAACTCCGAAAGCGGGGTGTCAGTCCATTCCCAGCAGTACCAGAGCCACGCACCACTCCAGCCGGAAGGTTTGGGTAAACTCTAGGCATCTCACTAGCAGCAGCACAATGGCTGTTCGTATGTGTATGGTGAGAACATAGTTGGTTCGAAAAGCCGAACACGTCCTACTTAATTGCAATTCCATTGTATATACCGTATAATTTAGACGAGCCCGTTACTTTTGTGGTACGTGCAGGTTGCATGACTGGCGTCAACACCAGCCTTTATTCGCCCTGACGCTTGAAGCCAGATGACAATTTGGAAGAGCTAGGAACTAAACCAATGGAACCATAGGATTCGGTCTCCTATGAAACCTGCACGTACTGCAAAAGTAACGGTTTCGTCCAGATTATACGGTATTCGGTAGATTGAAAACCAGTCCAACGTAGTCCACGTAGGTTGACATGGGAATTCGAATGCGCGTATTTGACCACGCGCACGGTCGAATTGCAGTTGACGTATACGCGTAGTCCTACGCTCACAAATTAATAAAACACGTGCGGCGACAGTCAGAAGTTGGGAGAGATACGAGATATAAGGCGCGGTATACTTACTAAGTAAGGGGTAAGTACGGAGGTGTGTAAGCTAAAGAGACAAACGCCACACTGAGAGCCACATAGCCCGGTTTCCAACAATTGCTGAGTGATAGTATCGATATTGCACATAATCATACTCATCATAACCCCACTCATTAATTAGGAAGGATATTGCTAAAAGCATGTCACAGTCACCATACGAATTACCTTACTTTATGAGTATAAGCGGACGTCTGGTTAAGTATGTTCTATATAAGAATGCCAGCATGAGTCGGTGCGTTCGAAACCAGCCGTTCATATGGCAGCGTTTTTCACCCGTGTCACGATCTCAGTCCGCGGACAAAGTCTGAATCTCAACTTTGCCCGATTACCACTCTCAAAACCAGATCATACCCACAGGTCGTGGGATGGGGTACCAAGTTATAAGATGTATCTGTGGTCTGAGGTATGATCCTGTGGTTTTGCATTTTGTCTATATCACAGGGTCATGAGATGGTGGATAAAATTTGATTATAACAATGGTGCCTAGGTAAAATCTGAAACTTTGACATTATCTACAGGGTCACCCCATTCTAAAAAGGAGACCCCATAGATAAAGTCTGGGTTTCTCTAGTGTTGTGTGGATGGAGTTGAAATTCAGACATTGTCCACGGATGGATATTTTGCGGTAAAAGGGCCCCATATGGCTTCGCAACTCCGGGGGCGAATTCATCATATGCATAGAGAAGATAGAGATTAGCCGGTTGTTAGAGTTATTCTTTGTTTGATGTTATATATATTTCACTGCGTTTGGTACTGACAGCCACACGCCAACCATCTTTATTTAGCTACAATCCCTCGTTATCCTTCAAATGACCGGGCGAATACAAGTTCGTACATACTAGCTTCTCCCTCTGTTCAGTATCAAGACAAATCCTCGCCAAGCGTTGTCTGATTGGCTAGCCCTATGGTATATTATTAACAGCCCACTTGCTATATTCTTCCTACAGTATATTCACACTGCAATATCAATTGAAGGGGCTTATGCCTTTTTACTCAACGGAACGGATGATATAAATGTACGTAAACAACTAGACATGAACTGATCTATAAACAGCTGCGCTGACATGTCAAGAGATTCCGCATACCGAACCGATAGCAACCTAACTGCGTTGTTTCTCTTCTCCTATTGCTAGGGGCCAATTCGCGATGTTGCAGATGAATTTGGGGGACTCCACTAGGCGATCTAAAACTACATACGTAGCTCGTATGAGCGTAATATTATCTGGCGATTCGGCGTCGGTTGATATGAGTGGAAGACCGAAATTGAACTAGGCGGGTACTAAGTGAGAGCAATTGGATTTGTACAAAATTCTTGAGAAGCAATGAAACTGCACTTTTGGTGATACCTTAGTACGTCAGACCTAATGTGCCTCACCTACACATACCAGCCCTCAGAATGGGTCTGAATGGCGAAGAATATACTTACCGTACTGTACCCGCAGATGAGCTTGGGACGTCACCGGTCACCAAGGGGTGTCTGTTCCACGAAAATTGTGGTTTTGTCACCGTCACTTATTGCTGTCCCATATCCAAGTATTGTCGCTGTAGGTTTCAGCAAAGATTTACTATACATGGTTTTCCAGTAGCCGGCCCACCTTCACACCTCCCGTTCTGGCGCAGCTTTTGCCGATATCCGCAAATCCTATGGAGGATCTAAGTATACATGCAACAAACAATGGAAATGCCGTCACCGTATCCCATCGCAACTTTCTTGTCACCGGGTAGCGCCGCCCCAAGCTCATCTGCGGGTACAGTACTTGCCAATGACGATTTACAGACAGTGACGAATTTCAAACTCGTACTGTTGTAACCGAACTCCCAAATTATCAATTGCCAGTATCAGATTCCGTCCGCATTATCAGACAGGAAGCCTTGGAGCCAACCGACATACCGGAGACGAGCCTCACATATACATGGGTACTACATGGCGGCAGCAGAGCTTGAATCCGTTACACCACCTTGCCAATCGATATAGAGGCTAGAATTGTATGCTTACAATCGATCCTTCCACCTCACACTTTCTCTAATCCATTTCGTCTGACGAGACGATGGCATGACAAAACCAACAGGGCGATAATAATACTTTCATCTCATCTGTATCGCGGCGCGGCGGTCCCTTGTGCACGCGGGGTTGGGCGGCTAGAGTAGATCTGGACGGAGGAAGCTCCGTTGCGGCGGGCGATGGTAAACCAATGGTGGAGAAGCGAAGCTTTATTCAGGGTATTCCCAACCTTCCTTTGGTTAGTGATCAACTCTATTTTATGCAGCGTTTCACACACTGTGGAGATAATATTCCGACTGTAATATCACGAACAGTATTGTGAGTTCTATAGAAGCTTCATAAGCCTACAGAAGACTGCCGTTTGGTTTCTAGATTCGACAGTTTCGCCTGCTCTCGAGGATGTTAAAAATGAACCATCAGATGTTTGACGAACCGCGCCCGAACGAGTATCGTAAAGGCCAACTAGCTGCGTTTTTGCATAGAGAGTCTTCCGTGCTACGGGTCCAAACGACATGGCTGGATCAGTAAAGGTCGCTATTTTAAACGGTGTTCTCGAAGATCCAGTGTCTGCAACTCCTGGTCTCTCTCTGCATATTAAACAGAGTACTTGAAGCAGAGCCGACATGACGATGTACTAGGGTACAAGGGTATTTGGGGCGCGGTCACACAGGGCAAAAGAGCGCCCGACTTTTTTCTCCCATACAACAAGAAACGCCAAGATCTGCATCTTTCACTACACAACAAATATTTTTCTGAGAAAACTTCATAGAATTATCTCTGATGACCTATTATCACTCCCCCCTCATTCAAAATTTATCTCTATTGTTGTGGTGGAAGTGTAGAATTTCCACATTTTATGGGGCGCGCCCGACTTTTGGCACCCTCCGAGTACTTGTCGTGTCCAACCACAAGCCTTAGGAATCCTCGGCCCTTTCGGCTTCTTAGCCCTTTCCACCGTCCTGATCATTAGGCTAGAAGCAGTCCGGCATCCGTGAGTGGTGCAGCCAAGCACGGGCGATACGTCTAACAAACCAATTAGGATTGCAGGCTTGATGTGGCACGTTTCCGTATTGCACATCTACACCTGCACATCCATTAAGCGCCCACCCTTGTTTTTCTGAACCAGAATAGAAATCCTTCATAACCAATCCTCACATCAACATCACCAACAGCTCTCTGCGTATCCTTGGCAATTATTTGGTAGTACATCTTACAGGGTGCATAACCAACATAGATCCACTTCAAAACTAAGACGGAGCACCAGCGTCAGACACAAGAATACATAAACACTCCGAACCGTCACATTGTATTTCTCATCCCACCTCTTGTTAGTACTGCATGTTTCTTTCATCTACGCTGTTATTTCTTCCGTTTTTTTTTTACTTTTATCTAGTTCTCCAACTGGGCGCTTAGGAATATATAAGAGAATCACATTCGCAGGACGACAAACTTGGGTTTCTTCTCCTTTTACGTTGCACCAGAAGTATCTCGTTCTCTTAAATACTTCCACCGAGCGAATCCATCCAACATGCGCTCTTTCCGAACAACCATCGTTGCGCTTTTGGCCGCTGCAGCTACGACTTCCTTCGCACAAACTCCTGACAGTTCGCCGACATCAATTACCAGGCCCAGGTCCTCTTCATTGTCCCCGGAAGCAACCAAAACAGGCACTGCAACTGTCACGACAATTGAAGTCTCCTCCGTGATTTATCCCACGCCATCCTCCACTCGGGAGTCCAGCGAATACTTTCCCCCTGGCGTGTCTTACGATGACCCAAGTCAGGGTGGCGGGGACGCCACTATAGCAAACGACAAGAACGGCGGAGGTGCGGGTAAATCAACTGCGTTTATGGGCGTCGGAGTTGGAGCACAGATAGGAATCATCGCTGCTGTCGTGGTTTTCGCCATCGCGCTGTTCGTGGGTACCGTCGTCTACTATTTCCACCGGAGAAAGCAGTGGGAGAAGGAAGTGAAGCGGAGGTCGCAACTACCCCCGAATGCGAAGCTTGTGTGGAACAAGAAGACGGGAGAGGTATCGTTGGCAGACCGAAGCAGCTCAGCAAGTAGAATGGGTTTGGAGGAGCTGGAGAAGGGCGGGCATAAAGTGGGGAAAATTGAGGGTGAGGTGAAGCCAGGCTTTTTCAAGATGCTGCTGGGCAAGTTTTAGTGGAGGGGTGCATGGTGGGGGTGGGGTTCTGCATTAATCATTCTTCTTCCTTTATTTTGTTCCTCGGCGCCTTCTTACGATGACGTTTTACGGCTTGCCTCACTTTTTCTGTCATTCCCTCCCTTTCTTTTTGGGACTGCCTATATTTCACACAGCCTTGTTTGCTATTGGGCGAGGATGTGAATTGCACGTTCTTTGCTCACTTAGATTCTTATCGATCGTGGGTTCACTCGATTCAATGTATATACATACTTGTTCTTCATCTTTTTGCTCTTGGTGTTGATAGTGCATACTTTATATATGTGGCTAGTGCGGGGGATGTCAAATTCAATCTGACGATTCATGGATGATATTGTTTATCAAGGATTATTTTAGCATAAATTCTAGCTTGAAAGATACTCTTGAAAATTGAACGACACAAATTGTAACTGCATATCGATGCATAGACTTAAACTATAACAACAAGAACGCACTGACGCATAACGTGACAAGTTTTTAAAATCGTTGTTGCTTCTTGGAATAGCTACAAGTTTGCTTTTTGGATGGGCTGCTGTTGGAACTAGAACATGCATACGCGCCGGAGGATTCCACCAGCAACCACTGGTACCTGGAGTGCACTTTGTAATCTAGCCGCTCGCAAGAGAAATACGGGATACGCAGTAGCAGATTGTGGTCAACTTAGAGCAAATGATGAATCATGAGTTTCCAATTGATGGTCATCATGACTTGCGAATGGACGTAGGTGGGTTCCGAATTGCACTTGTTGGGCCCGCGCGGCACGGGAGACTATGGAGGTACCAATGTGGGGTGCAGAGATTGTCGATCATTCGACGAGTGCGATGTAATGCCTGCAGAAAAGTTGGTTGTCGGTGTTTCCCATTAACGGAGTTATGTCATGTCTGAAAGTTCTCGACAATCTTTGTGCCTCAACGGACCAATTGAAGTAAGGAGGGATGTTTTAGTTACTTTTTTTACAAAGCATTGCACACGTCATCTATTGATATCCCATTCTGTTGGTGTCTGGTGGAAAGGCCCTTCAACAGGTGGTTCGTAAAACAATCTAGGACAAGAAATCATAAGGTATACTGATATTTCACCTACCAAAAATAGTAGCTAGATCCTAATTGGTGCTGGTACATATTAATACTGAGGCTCCATTCTAGTGAGAAATCTGACATATAACAATCTCCGTACAAAGAACCTTGAAGGCCTTCAAAATTACAGCACATGTCTAAGGAACGCTCATGAGCATTCTGCTCCACGGGAGGGGAATAGTTTTATCTGCAGTAAACACAGTTTGCCGCTCATGGTTCCCTTTATTTGAGATTTGATCCTCTCGATGTATGTATACTGGTTCTCCCCAGAAACTCTCTACTTGCTTTGGACTAACGACGCTTCAATTGACCTCCAGACTGTATCCCGCACGAAGCACGGTTCTCCGTTCAACGCCTTCGAAGCCATTCGTGCCACAAGCCCCTGGATATCCCCCCACTATTTTGCCTTTGCTGCCAGGGTCGTATTTCATCGTTAGCAGCAAGCAGCTATAAATCTCGCCTGAATACCTAAATTGCTGATCCATGTGACTTCAGGATTATGCTGGCTTACATATGGCGCTCACGGGAATAAAGATCCTATTCACGCCTGGATTGCATATTGTCTGTTCTGGTCCAATATGCTCAGGTCACTCTGGATTGAAAATATCAAAGTCCCATTCAAGCTTCAAGTTTAATCCACGGGCGTAAGCCTAACCCTGAGGTCACATGGTAACATGTAGAAAGAACATGGCCAGTCATGGCTATTGATGTTGGACGTTGCTAATCTTTTGACCGTCCACTTCAGGGCACCTATCATCCAGGCGAGAGTGGGTGTGATAGCTGCATCATTGTGGTCCTCTGTATTGTGATATCGGAAGGTATCGCAAAAATACTACATTAGATTCAATGGAGGGAAATTAGATTATCGGTATCCGATCATTTCACCCGGAGAAAGATTGTGGGCCGGAGATTGAACAGGCCCATTGGCTACCTATATCTAGAATACCATAGTGAGTACTCACGGCCTAGCCTGCCAAGGACATATTCTAGTATTGGGACATCAATATTTCCACATACTAATCATACTGATTATACTATCATACAATAACAGGAGTAACGAAGTCTAGCTAGATGCGAGATTGCGAGGGTGGACATCTACAATATCGAAAGAGAAGCACAATCTTATGGAGCTACAACATAATCGTCTACGGAATCAGGCCATGTGCTGGTGTTTGGACTAGTAGCAGAAGCCATATGACGATAGGTTTCTTCAACACCCTGTGGGGAGAAAACCCGTTAAAAATCAAGTTTGAGAGGTTAAGTACATAGTAAAAAAACAGAATAACATGCTCCGCCCAACGCCCGGATCAGTGTTCCTATGTGAGCATATACATACTCGTGGTACGATTTAGTACCAAAAAACGCAGCCTTTCAAACATACTCGAAAAATAGTTAATTACTATAGATAATCATCTCTTACGTGCGGTCCGGATGCTCTTGGGGAAGGAAAGCCCAGGCTGCAACATTACAAGCATACCAAACCATTCCTATGCACAATCGTAATTGGGATTTGGACCCTCCAAAGGGTGAGGATGCAATACCTATTTATTGATGGCGGGGTAGACGGTCCAGCCCTAGAGTTCGGGTATCTGCATGCCAAGCCTCTCGTATTCTGGGGAGCGTTTGGCCTCCTACATTAGTGCCGTGCAAGTATCAGACCCCCACATGGCAGAACACTTCATCCAGTCGGAATGGTTTCTCGGATTCACTGGTTTTCACTCGCCATTCCGCCGCCGGCCGCCAGTAGTGTAAGTAGGTGCGGGGTATACGTATATACATATGTATGGCGGCGGCGGAGGTTCGCCGCCGAAAGTGTCTTTCTAGCATATTTATATGTACAGAATTAAATCATAGCCCCTCTTGTGCTCTACTATTTCATTAGCAACCCATATCCGGAATTCCTAAGGCCCTAAGCGAGCAACCAATAATTACAGGAACCTGAAATAATCAGCGATTGGATATTGCTCGCAAGACAGAGGGACACGTCAAAAAGCATATGGAACAGATGGTGCCTACTACATACAAACCACGATGTATGTGGGGTGGAATTTGCTGGCCTAATCCTTCAAACACGAAGACACCCGTACGTAGTATTCTCTCTATCAGTTCTACCAACGCAGCAGGCCATCCCATACTTTTCTTCCACTGCAGCCTGGTTTTCAACCGCCCTGCATCGTGAGAGCAGTGACAAGACACATCCAGTATTGGATGTCACTAGTGGAGGGAAGTAACGAGACCTGTAGGACTGTGCCTACTGTGGCGAACGAGAAACTTTAATGCTGATTCTACTTCCATGAAGACTCACCCATAGCTCTGGCCAAGAAGATCGATGAACGACGGGTTTTGGCCACCCTTACACCGCGTGCCCTTCTATTTGCATCGTAGGGCAGAGGGCCAAAACGCATTCGAGCAACGATGTATTGGCAATGAGGGCCGGAATGACGAAGTAAGGATGCGGATGTCACAGCATTCGAGCAATTCTCATGATTAATAACCAAGACCGCGAAACAACTTTGTGGATAGATAGTAGGCAGTCCCGGGTTCGTACGGCTGTGTCGAATGATCGTTTAAATAGCTTCTAGGTATCAAATGTTATCCGGTTGAAGTAATGACAGGCGGCCCTTCGCATCTCCAAATACTGGAAGGTGTATGAATGTTTAGAGAAACTTTTGCGGTTGGCAGTAGTGGATGAAGACATAGGGTAGAAAGCGTCTACATGCTGAGGGTTTAATAGTTCGAGTGCGACCGACTCGCTTGGTGTTGATGGGTGAGAAGTTAGGAAAAGCGAGGTTGCTACAGAAAGATAAGAAGGCTGTCGGTAGTCCGACGTATCAACATATGACTCGATATTTGTAAGGAAGTAGAGGTAAGAGAGATTAAGCCGAGAGATTATAAAATAACTGTCTGCGTATCAGGCAACAGAATTTAATTTGGAAGCATCGGGTTTGAAAATTCGTAATGACACAAGAGCTTTCGAATTCTACTTATGCCGCGACTGTAGTGAGAAGGCAAGAGCATATGAGTAATTATAAGTAAAACTGCAGCTCAATTGTTAACCATTGCGGATAATATAATTAGAGCAACCAGAACGAGTAACAGTTATCTCAAGCCATTCCAAGATTCCAAATTGCATTCCTAGAGCTACATTACGTACACAGCTTCCTTCTAGTCCGTCCGCTATCCTCCATACCAGCGTCCATGTGACAAATAACCCATTCTTCTACTATATATCACTTACGGGGGTCGGTGGAATTGGACCAAGTCTTTGTAGAGCCGGAGAATGACGCCCTGTTGATGCCACCATTAATCACTCTACATGTTAGCCTGTTCGAGTTCTTGGAAACTTCCACGGAACTCACTCGGATCTCTTTGTGGGCCTTCCGGTGGCTTTGCAGCAGCAGACGGAAGCCATGGCTTGATAAGATGGATATCGAAGGGTAGGTGGGGGAGAATTGCGGTCGCTTGACAGGTGTGGACGATTCGGCGGATGTGTTTCGTGTTGAGTTTGGTGTTGTTTAGGCAGCCCAGAGGAGATGTGCAGAGGGAAATTGTCGAGATTCACACGACGGTGCGATCAAGGGTAGCAGCTGTATAGCAGTTTTCGTCCGGTTGATAACAATGGTGCCTAAGCAGTGTTCCTTATGCTCAGAATAACCAACGCAGGCGCAATGATCCGGTTTTTATGACACGTCTCACATGACTTATTATAGCACTTGCAGGTTGGTATGAAGCGCTGGCGTCTGGCGTCTGGCGTGTGTGATCTGCATGGGAGTGCGGATTGACTCTCGATAGGAACAAGAGATCATAGTCAGTGGCCTGAATCGAAGATGTGGGTATGTACGTCTGCCTAGTTTTGGTTCGCTCAAACCCTATAGTGAAGTTGGATAATAATGCATTAGTGTTCCAGATCTCTCGGCTTCACTATCAAGTTTGCGAACGATTGCCATAAACATTAATATTAAAATGTGCCTCCTATTACCAACTATCCCCACAAATGCTTTAAGACGCTAACCATCTCCGAATATAACTGGGATGGCTGATGTTAAAAGAACGCCTCCAAGTTTCTTGGTTCCCGCACATGCAAAGTTATTACATACACACATGAACTTGCGGTTAGCTGGTCTTCCGCACATGGCTACCTTACCGTAAAGAACGAATTTATTTAATATGATAATTTTATGTGTTTTAACTACATACAGAGTGGACCGGCCAAGCGGGGGACGTGTACATAAAGTCTAACTGTGTCTCGATGTAATTTGTGAGACTAACTCAGCCGTTAGGCTCTTCCAAGCATATTCTTCAACTTGGCTGTTTGTGAGGCTTTTCTATTGATGAACTCTGGCCATCATACGTATACTCCGAAGCCAATAAGCCATCTTCGTGGGCCGTGGATGGTTCGTTCAATTCTCCAGAGTTGGCTTCGTTTAGATCTTCTCTCAGGTCGTGATCAATAAACTGCTTCATCTTCGTATGCGTATCCGCAACGCTTCAACAGCCATAAAATATATATAGCCCAGGAGCAACATAGACATTCACCGTTTCCCCCTTGCTACTACAATGGCTCCATTGCAGGATTCCGGGGTTGTCATTAATGATACATCCCTCCTAGCCGAGGATCTTTGGGCTTGAAAGGTCTATGCCCATGACAACATAATACTCCCACAGATGTTCATCTATTAAGTGAAGAGCCAGCGAATGTAATTTAGACCATGGTGATGATATATTAACACAAACTCTCCAGGTTCCTTTTGTGTGGAACTAATAAGGACATACATTGCCGATCTACCTCTGATACGACCTACTAGGAAGAAGATACCGAATATACCCCTCCATACGGTCGCCAACGCGGATATATTCCATACCTACTTCGGTTTTTACCTTTGTAAAAATGAAACAATTAAGCTGTCTCAATATACTCCCTCGACACTAGCTTGGGTCGAAGTGTCAGCGCACGGTAACCAAACAGGAAGATTGCTTTCCCCACATATTTTCGAGACGAGGACCTCCCTCGTCAGAAAGCGAAAAGGGTGGTTTGGAATGCAGTATGCCCGTAGTACATAGAATTCGAAAGTACTCTAAGTTAAATACTTAATGAAGAACGACGAGGTCAGATGAACTAGTGCTTCTCCAACAAAAAGTAATCAGCCTGGTTTCTCAGCGTTTTTTGCCAGTGTCAACTGTTGGTCGATGATGTCAAAAGGTATTATGCATAGGGGTCCGAGGAGAGGAAGCCATTAAGTACGTTATCTACCCCGACATGGGGTAAACCCTACCCACCCTTCCCAGCCTCGCTCTTACATCCCCATCATTCTCCGCCCGGACTTTTTCTGCACAGTATCCTCCTCCATCCCCACACCCTCGTGTTTTTCGAAGTGGTGAAGTTAAGATAAAAGTTAACTCTACTATGCAAGGATTCCCAGATCCCCGTCTCTCCACACTCTCCGCGATCCCGGCGATATGTATCGCCCCTCCCCACCGCTCCGTCACAAACACCTCCTTCCACATATCCTTCGGGCGTCGCGCCGTTTTCAATTGAAGGGGCACCCCCCGATCAAACCATGATTCACGCCTAAGCCCATGCTCATTTCACGGCGTTCCCCACAAAGAATAGCTTTCAACATCATTACGGTCAACTTGAACGCGAGAAATATCAGCATGCCCTTCGTAACTTCTTCTCCTACTTTCGCCTAAAACCTCTACCTTCCCTCTAATATCGAGCCCAAAACCGTGGCTACCTACTAGCACCGAATATAGCAACCAAACTCGGAAGGAGCGAAGTGCGTACCGCTAATCTGCGGTTGGGGCATTCTGCGGCTTTTGGCACGTCACTGTGCAAGAAACCCGCTGGGGCAGTTTGTGGGAGTATGGCGGGTGCGATTGCCTCCGTCTGAGGCGGCAAGGAGGTTAGTGGGGATTTGCAAAAGAGAGGAGGAAAGGGATCAAGGAGAGGTACGGGGTAGGAGTATAGTTCTAGTATGAGGTAGAGTTGGGCCCGGGAGACGGTTGTGTTGTTCCAAACGGGTGGTGGCATACTATTGAAATTATGGAACTTGAAGCGGGAAAGGTGTTAATTTGTCGTTTCAATAGTGGCGAGGAGTCTGGAGCTGAAATAAACGGTGGGGAGCTGGGCTCCTCAATACCTTGGGCGAAACATAGCAGAGCCCATATACGAGGGGATATAGCTGTCTGTTGAAGAATCAAAGTCTGTAAGTAGTTACTTATGTCAAAATCGTGCCTGTGCTGAGTGCTGATCAAATACTGATGGTCTGGAAGCGAGCGGGCATCGTCGGGGCTTTTCCAAAGCGAAGGAACGACGGAAATTGAACCGAGTAACTGAGGCAGAATATCACTCGAAATCTAGAGGGTAGCCTGTAATTCTAGAGCTCAGAGAGGCAGATGGATAGACATATAGTTACCAATACAATTACTAAGTTTTATATAGCACACTCGCTCTAGTGCAATACTGCAACTGGAGTTTCGAGGAGCCATTGCACTGGTATGATCACGGCTCCATGCAATGATTGCATTGGATAAAATAGATCGTGAATCTAGTATTCAGTATCAACCACATCCACCAGGACCTCTGTAATCGATTAATCTATATATAACTTGTAGTATCTGGGCATTCTTGCGCCATACCTAATGGAGCAACCGTTCAAATTAACGTTTTATGTCCCAATCTCAGTCATATTTACACAATAGCTAGTACAAGCTGCACAATATATGTCCTCAGATTTGTACGTTGTTTGCATTGGGTGGCTAGTACTCCCTTTTGTGTGCTTCAGCGTTCGCTCCCGCTCTCGTATACATAATCACACAGAAGCACTCGGTTCGCTCCTCCAATTTTACCCGACTTAACTCCAGACGGTCATTTTTGACCGTCACCTCGATGCCGTCACTTCTAACTGTCTGAAAACTGGTCGCTTGTTTTAGTTGTCAATAGGTACGCCACTATCCGTATTTGATTACGCCATTTAAGTATGTAGTAGATTTGCTAAAGTCCAATCTCAGGCAGAGATCAATAGCATAGCTATTATATATAGACAGGCTAGTAAAGGCTCTACCATAGTGCTGCTCTATAAGAGCAAGTACTATTTAAGAATGTACTCCGTGACCAATTCATTGCATGAACATACATCTTTCGAGACACCTTCGCATTCAGTACCGTATTATAATGACCCACAGCTATCCCCTCCCCAATTCATACGCTTACATGACATATTCCCCCAATAGGTTACATGCCTTGGCCATTGGAGCTCCTTGGATGAGTCATGGAGCTCGAGCTGCTGGCCACAGCTGGAGTTGAAGTTAGGGAAGAAGGACGAATTTAGAGAAGCTGGAGCTAGGAGCCAAGCGAGAATGGGATACTCAGCCAGCCATATTCTCAACTGGTAGCCTGCAGGTAGTTCGAAGTAAATGTATGTACATTGTAGTTAATCGATTTCCGCGCCTCCTCAACCAAACAAAGTCACCAATGTTCGGGCAGCCAGAAGTGACGACATAAAAGTAACGAGAGCCACGCCGGATTTCGCCAGCCTATCTCAGGGTAGTTAAATCGCGGCCAGTCGCTTTCCGCGTATGCTAGAATTAGTTACGTAAATACTTAATCCCCTGATTACAACTGTTGTCGATAACTGTACTCACCTCCGGACTTCTCCTAGAGTTCCTTATTGTGTTAGTGGTATAAAAAAACGCCTGTGGCGGTTGCTTTGACTGCACCTGTATCGGACTCGTGGTCATTGCTCTTATGTTAGTCCTGGTTCTCGCTAGGGCTCTCCACTGGCTTTGACTCCTCTTATTGCTCTCGTGTTCGCTCGGCCTCTTCATCGCATTTCCGTGACAGGCGTTAAGGGAAGTCCGGAAGCGATACTGTTATCTACCGCTCGCGCGCATACCTAGTGCAAAAAACAAGAATCAGTTGGCCACCCCATCTACAGCCACCGGCTACTAGTCGTGGGTGTAGGGCTAAACAGCTTTCAAAACCCCTATATTGCCGTCATCGCGTATAGGGGGTTCGCATGACCTCAGCGGGGAGCTATGAGGCCCAGCGATGAGCTTAAGAGCATAGTGACCACAACCAGTAAAAGGAACATTGATTGTAGTAACCTGGAAAGTTGCCGAGTCGGGGCGATTTGAAGTAACTTTAGCGCCACCAGAAAGTTGACTGTAGACACGATTTGACTACCCCGACAGGCCGAACTTTCACCAAGTGACTGCTTGTGATTTAAATACGATAGTGACCCTGGTTTGGGAAATGACGGCTATGACTACTATATCAAGACGAAATAACAATTTTAACCATCTGTGGTGCGTGTAGGATGGGGTAGGTGCTATTCTGCCATGCAAAAAGGAGGGTCTCCAGCAAAATGAGATATTTATTTGGACAAATTTTGAATGACCGCATGCGCACAGCGTACAGGAATTATACCCAGTGGCAATGATGTGTCTCCGGTAAGGTACGCAAATAGTGACGGGAGAAAGCACATGAGAACAATAGGATGTGGCGTCATGCTTTGGACCTCATGGTGTCACAGAGCTCCATTAAGTAGGTGAAAACAAATGTTTGTCATAGCGGGGCCATCTGAGTACTCCTGGGCCCAAAAGTCATTTGTTATATCATACTGGAGACTTGGAATATCGGTCAGATTATCGAACCAGCAACGGCCTGATGGAATATCCTAGAACCTGGCTTCTCACCTTCTGGTTGATGGTAGAAAACATGGCAAACCCTCAAAGTTAGAAAGAAGGTGCCACAGCGACGTAGTCGGTAAGAACGAAGCATCACATTTAGAAGGTCATCCAAAGCATCACGCTCGTTCCAGTATCTTACTTCATTTCGCCTGAATGAACAGCACAGCATCTTGGAATAACATCTAGTCACAGCATATCTCAGATTCCAATGCCTTCTTATCCGCCTGGCGTGGCCTAAGAAGGCTTTAAACGCAATATGTAGTCTTGGGTTGTCAACAGAAAACAGACCGGTAACTACGTACACGGAACAAACCAAACTTTGCCTCAGGCACCACAGTTTCCCCAGAATACCGACGTGGCCATCATAAGGGAACACCAAGGCCCCCCTTGGAAATATCCCCAAGCTTCCGGCGGTCTGCGCGGGAACCCCACCAAGGTATGCTATCTGACTAATTCTCGAGGCCATAAGGAGAAAAAACACCCCTTGCCAATATTCCCCGCGAAACACTCAACAATGTGCCTTTCAATAACGACAATAGGCGCATACCGGTATACCTATTACGTATGTAGTTGTAACAGTTAATATGGAGAACGAAAGGGAATGTGCATTTACACCACAAATGGGCCGCATTGATATATTCCCTAGCTTTATTGATAGCTGTGCCGCAAATTTTTTTGCCTGCCGGTTTGCCGTTTCGATAAGAAACCTGCTTCCCCCGCATCTCCATGTTGCGATCTCGATGTTTCCATGGGTTTCTGTAGGGAGAAATGCTCGCCACTAAGTAGCACAAGGCTCCGGAGTAATCCAGTCGTCACATGTACCAAAAGAGCAGTTCCAAGAACCCAAACAGTCACCCTTGGCTCTCTATGTAGGGAGCGTTAGCTAGAAGAATAGATTATCAATTTGTTTGCAACAATTCCAAGTGTAGGTACTATGCCTTTTACATGGAGCAACAGCCAGCCTTGTCGAGCAGAAGATGGTATGCAGTGGTAGAAGATTCCATAAACTTTTCATAAGGAGACGGCGAGGTGCCTAATCCTTACGAATCGAAATGCAGTGCATGCACAGAGAGGCAAGTATGAAGCACTTCCGGAGATCGGACAAATTGCAAACACATCGTCGAGACCATCAAAGGTTGTCAGCGTTGAATCCCCAACTTCTTCAATATCGTAGTTACCGATTTTCACCGATTATTAATCCACCCGACCAGCGCGTCGCGCCCTGAAGTGCGCGATGCGAATTGCGCGTATGTTTCACAGTCCAGCTGGTCCCAAACTCTTGTCTAAATCAGCGACTGTCATTCCGGATGCCGAGATTTCCACGGCTTCGTCATAAATCCTAGTTTTGTTGTCAACCTTCCGTTGCGACCCGATTATTGTTCGCGAGCACGGTATATGCGGGGATGGGTACCCATATGTAGATACGCCACTGGTTTGCCCCCCCATTTACCCCACACATTTAGCTGTATCTTAGGAGTCATACACTTGCATACGTTTAGATAGGTCAAATGCATACTGAGACATTGCGACGTCGTCCTTTAGCTGAGTTCACCGGAAGAAGACCTATTGAATCCTGGTAAATACTCTGGCACATTAAAATCACGCACTGTAGATCACCTGTCAGCGATGAAAATTGGTAAAGAGTGCAAGAATCCCATCAGGCACTTCAGACCAGGTACGAAACATGAGTCAATGGTGCAGAAGCGATGTGCTTACTCACGACGTGCATAGAAACGCGGCCTCTACTCTAGCGATACCTATCGGCATCATTATGTCTGCATCCTGCATGCTGGGGGTTGTTTTGGCACAGTTTGTTTGGACCTGTGGCATCCAGCAGATCCTCACACAATATCCCTGGGCTTCAACCAAAGCGGTCACAAGTAACTTGCTTTTACCCGTCACGTAGTTGCGCACAATAACTGTGCGCAAACATCATGCTATGACTTCCTCTCAGTCCAGAAACAAGTTTTAGGCTCGTAGGGAACAGTTGCAAACTTTACCTGAAGAGCCGAATAGTCCTCGGCGCCGGGTATTATTTCCCATTGCTAAAGGTACTTGAATTGATCTATTTGGTGCACTGCGATGCATCTTAGACCGTTCTGGGCACGGGAGGTCTAGCTCAAGTAGGCAAAGTGACGAATACAGACTACTCCAGTCGCAAGTGTAGAAAGCACTCTTACTCGGCTGATTCCTATTGACTCGATCTTTCGAAGCACGTCAGAAGGGGGAACTAAACGGAAAGCTGAACTTAGGTAGGAGTACTTAATTAATGATGCAAAATAGCAACATTGAAGAGAAGGGGTTACGCAATGACTTCAAGCTGTACGCCAGGCCGAAATACACCCGTTTCCAACACCGAAGGTGGCACCATGGATCAGCTCATCCTCATGTCCATGGTTATCTGTCCCCACTCTTGAACCAGCGCGCCATGGTAACGATTTAGAACACCGCTAAGAACACATTGCATTAGTTCCTCCATACAGTCACATCAGTGAAAGGAAGCTTACGCTACCCGAGTTGAATGCCTGACGTTCACAAGATGACGAACCATGAGCTTTCAAAAACTACCCTTCAGACCAACTCGGCTGACAATAAGAGAACCTTACACTTGAAGTAAATCTAGGAGCATAGGTCGCTGCAGGTCACAGGCAGCCTTCCTACTTGTGTTCATCATACCTATAATTATTTCAACATTGAACACCCATAACAGAACAGCATTCTCGGGGGGACTTCTCTCCTCTTTGGCATCTACACATATTAGGATGGTTTGGTTCAGCTTAAAATTATGAATAAAGTCGTTTGGAGGACACAGCTTATTTCTGTTATGATAAACATAGCTACGAATAATGTGAGATAACACACATTGCCAAGCCGTACGACAACCCGCGATATCACTCGACATCATACGACCATCAACAATACCGCCCGATGCGAGAGCGAGAAATGTCATGCACGAAACTGCTCTGTGAAGCCCGTGTGCTCCGTGGACGGGTATTCAGATGTATGGGATAGTTTTTAACCGACGTAGACAATTGTATGTGTATACACTGACGTAGAATTGGCTATTGGAATTGTTATCAAACCATAAACTCGAGACCCGGCGACTAAGAATTAATGCCATTACATCTGTTAGTGTGAACCCCTCAATAAACCAGGTAGTACCCAGACACCTCTTAGTACGTCCACCACAAACCATCAATATCTCTTACCAACGTAATAGAACATTGCGAATTGGCGGATTAGCCAATAAAATACGCAGGGGTTGTCTGTTCCTGAATCGTACAGGGCTGAATACGCAGCCAGTTCGGCGGTACCGTAAAAAAGAAACGCCCGTGTATGAAAATACCCAATATTCGAGGATCAAGACGTCGTAATAGCAGCCGCCAAAGGTTAACCAAATGTAGAATTCGAAGGGGAGGCTTGGTGTCTGAAGTTACGGGCCAAAATAGGTACGTGACGACTTCTGTCACAACATAGGCGCCCGGCAAGAATAGTCTCGTAGTCGTGTCATTGTGTTCGAGACTACGAAAAGAACAAAAAAGACCCAAAAGACAGGTTATGACGTGACAGGGGGATAGGAGGAGAGGCTCAATGTTTTCTGGGGAAGAGTTGCTCGTGCGAAATACGTAGCTCAGCCCTGTACGACTCCCAGCCTCAATGCAACGATCTGTTCATCTTCAAGTCCTCGTTTTGGTTTTCTGCAGCCATCTTGTGATCGTGCATACACGATACAGCAAAAGCCTACATGTACAGAGAATGTCTTTTTAATTTCTCCGATTGGTCATCATGCGCGAAGTTTTGCATCTGTCAGAATTCCATGCTACATTTCAAGTACCTGAAAGGCTGTGACAGTTAGGCAGGCTTCGTGGTCGGGGCAAGTCTTTCGTACATCAGATGGAATCTGGATCGAATATCGAGTGTCATCCGTTCAAATGCGTGTACTCATCGCGTACAGCGTGATATCCACATACACCAACGCCCCCAAGGCTCTCTGTCTCGGGATCCACTACTCCGCTGATCTATTTGCGCATTCGCACCAGGCAGTCCGCCGCCACCACATTAACACACTACGAAAAGAAACATCAGGGAAAATCGAAACTAATTCTATGCTCACCGGAGCTCTCTGGCTGTGCTACATCTAGCCAGGCGAAAATCGTTTCCGTAAAAGCACAACGCTAACTAATCTATTTAAACACCTTCCATATCAGGATAATATGTACAGCCACAGGTGTGCACTTGCACTCGCTCCCGGTGGTGCAAACGTTCTCGAATTTGTTGGGCTTACTTAAATTGGGATTTAAAACAATGAATACTGATATGACATGAGCCAATGATAAAAACATTTATTAGAGAAAAAAATTAATTTCGTCACCACGCACACCATTAGGTAGTCGTGGGAGAGGGTTGCACGAACGGTGGATCGGTCTCAAGCAAGTCAACTGATACATACTAAGAAGTAGGTAATAGAAAGTGCGCATGCCATGACTTCTAAGGACAGAAAACACATGGTCTGGACATGAGAAAAGTTTTTCGAAGGTCAGATTAAGTTGTGCTTTTACTGCTGGAAAGCGCGGGAAGAAGGAGGCTGGTGAAGATCACATCTCGCCTCAGACCTCTTGTTTGGGTGAAGGGAAAATATATCCCTTCTATATATTATGTCGTGCCAGAGTGTTTCCCCTGGATACATCGAAATGTAGAGGTGGTGGTGTGTTGAGACGTAAGGCTGAGTCCAAGGTGGAACTCGTTCCTAGGTGGCTCCCATGACGTCGCGAGAATTGTCTTGTTGTTGAGCCAACCCACGATCACTAAATAACTGTTCTTTTTGTTGTTGTTCTTTGCCGCCGTCGCGGTGAGAATTTCACCCTTTAACACTCCTGAAATTCAGATGAGGTAGTTGCATATGTACTGCACAGCTTGGTTGGGGCCAGATCAGATCCTCTTCTCCACTACGGCAGCACTGCAGGACGCGTGCCCAATCGCAATATTGTATTAAGCAACTCCATCGTTAACAAAGAAACAACGCGGCCACCCATGACGCAGCTCCATCTGTCCCTGCTTCGTTAGGTGAAAAAAAAAACAGAAAGCGTGATGTGTATGGTCCTGAATTCGTCTGGATGTGTCGCACAGCCGTTGGCCACGACATTCTCACATCCTCGCCAAAATTCGTGTCAAATAAGAGCAGTCAATTCGAAGAGCCTCCTCCATGCAATGCGGGAAGCCGTCATCACCACTTAGAACCGATCACTTCCATCGCATCAAGAAGACCCTTTGATTTACACGATGTCAATCCAAAGACGACATCAACTCGCATACATCTAAAGTAAACTTGAGAACGTGTCATCTCAAACTTCACCTCTAACCTTAGCCGAATTTGGCTTTAGAATAAGGTTGCATTCATAGATCCCACGATCAACAAATAGACATGGGAAAAAAGAGATGGGATAGAACAGTAGCGAGCCGACCGACAATGCGGCTACAGTTAGCGACATCGGCTTTTTCTGCGGGTGGTCTTTCGTGGGAATAGGCGATAAAGCAGGTTTGTCGAATAGTTGAAAGTTTTCCCTTCGGTGGCGGAAACATTCCCGCTCCGTAGAGCAAGTGATCTGGGCGCCGAGAGAGCGCGCGGAAAACGACCAGTTGACGTAGAGAACGCTGCTGCCTAATACTATTGGATGGGCACAAGTACCAGCGGTTACTGCGCAACCAAAGAGGAAAGTAGTTTTAAAAGTATTTTAGTGCCTGCCCCGAGTAGAATGCCACATGTGAGGATCGAGAAGGCTGTGCAAAACCGAAACAGTTCGTGGTGGAAGTGAGCGCATTGGTCACACCCGCGAGAATGTGGCAGGGGTTAGGTAGTGACTCTTGAGATCCCAGTCGTACGTAGCAAGGCCGCAGCAAAGCTATCCCAGGTGATAGAGTTGATACACCATTAAAAGCCCCTCCACACCCCACCATCGATACCACTCCTCCTCCTCAGACCTGCAGCATATAAGTCACGCATATCCCATTACCTCCCGAATCTCGAGACATCCATCCTCCAGACAGCTTGGCCCAACACCCTCAAAATATAAAGAGCTTCATTACCACCATCAAAATTAACATCACCGTCAACATTCGTTCCATATCTCCTCCAGAACCACCACCACCACCACCACCACCAGCAGGAATGATGGCGCGCACATCCGCATCCACCAGCAGCCCCTTGCCCCGGGGAACTGCCACCGGCTCCATTATCGATCAACTTGACTCCCAAATTCACCGATCTTTCAGAGAATTCCACGATCATTCCAAAGAATGTCGTGGATGCCGCAACCCCATCCTTGCATATAAGGAAGGACGAGATCTCTGCCACACAGGCCGTGGCCTCACTGTCAACATCACTAAGCTTCTGTACAAGAAGGCCGAGCATGTCCCCCAGGGAACATTTACCGTCGAATACAAGCAAGGCTGGGAGGCAGTAGACGGTCTCATCAAAATTATTTGCCATTACAACCAAGGCTACTACTCCAACAAGATCGTGGATGTCAAGCGCGTTCCACGAGACACTCGACCGGCAGCCATCGAAAACCGTGGATCCCAGTACGAGGAGGATTTGCGCCGTCATGAGCTGGCTGCTGCGCGGTCCGCACAGCAGAACGGCTATAGCCCCCCCAGAAGGAGCCCCCAGCGGACGAACGAGACACTTGCGGTATACGGCGATCCTCGTACTTCCTTTTTGGATGCTAGCACTGGACGACCTCAGGCCGGCTCTTCCCAATCCAGCTCATCGCCGAGGAGCGTTCATTTCGACACGCATATTCGCGTGCGGGAGTACGAAACCTAAACGCACCAGCCAGAGTGCAGTCACCATGTTCTTGTCACCCCCAACTCGTAATCGACAACGGGGGGACTTGATATACCCACATTCGCACGGTTTGACAATTCGACAAGGAGGTCCCTCCTCCATAACGGTACCGGGAGTATCACTACTTACCATCTTCGAAAGCAACGACCTTGCAGTATTGTTTTCTTTGCGGCAAGAGTTATACTTATTCCACGAACACCGAAAACCCGAAAAAAAAAACGAACCAGACGACGACATGAAGAAACGATAACGAACCACCACTCCTTCGAACCAATTGATTGGGGTAGAACCCAGTCTATACGATACCGGCAAAGCCCGCTGTAGGCACTCTGAATACCGAAGGGTATGTTGGGAGTGCTCGAGAAACAGCTAGCTAGCTGATGAATCACCGGCATCTGGTGGGAACCACATGCAAAGAGGAGAATATGGGGATTGATGTTATTGTTTATTGCATTTTTGTAAGGAGGATTGAAGGAACTGAGCTTGTATTTGCTGTTTTGTGTATTTCCGACTTTGACTTGAGTAAATATTTATTTGTGGATATGCTAGGTGAATCTCATTTTCTGTACCTGCTTGCTCGTTCATATGATGGAAATCATTGGTCAAACAATCTTTTTGGTGCTCTTAGAAGGATAAAGGAATCAACTGCAGAACCTGCATTTTCTTATTGTTAAAATCTACTCTCATTGCGGGTTAGAAACTGGGATCTCATTTGTTTTGTAACACAGCCAGCAAGTTCTATGATCGCAGAATGCTAAGAATGATTCAAACATTGAATATCTTCCACCGTGGTCTTTCGAGTTCCCTGCGAACGATACGAGTCGAAACTGCGAGATCCGTGGGGTGCGTACAAACGCGTCTGGTTGTTGTGGCGCCGTACATGTGACTCACGTTGCACAAACGCGTAAAGTGCAGTGCCTTGTAGTTGCTTTTCCCCTCTATGCATGGAAGCAGAAGGAATCTGCCAGGGGTCGTCCGTGAAACGAAGCAGGCATGTTAAACATAGCAAGTCGGCCAGTTGATTTCGGGAATCCTCTTTTAAAACTTTATCACACATTTACAGTGGTGGCAGTGTTTGTACGGCAGCGCGCTGATCGAATGAGCTGTTCAAAGAGGCGATCAGTATTCAAGTGCTCCCGCGCGTATACTTGTACTCGCTTTAGAACCAAGTAACCAAGTAATGTCCCCCATAATGCTGCGCCAGCTAGTAGCAGCTGTAAAGTACAACACTATCGTTACCACGTTTAGCCTAAATCCCGCCTGTACTCAATGCTTATATTGTGCAACTGGTTTTATCACGTGTATAGCAATACTGGAGCAGGTAGAAGAGGAAATGGCTGCCGGGCTGCGCCAGGAATCAGTAAGATCTCGACCTCGACTATTACGTGTTGATGGCAGAGAAGGCAGAGAATCTGCCAATTAACAAGAACATAGGCAATCACCCCAACATACAATCTCCAGCCACAAATCCGCGCCGGCTGGATATCCCAGCAACCCATGTTTTAAAACCGACCTGTTTGAGGATCCAGCACACGGTCGTTCCCTTCATTATATCTGGAACAGCGAGTATCGGGTTCAACACGAGGATGAGGCGTACTCTAGATCATAGCCTGCTCTATGAGAAGTGTGCCTAGCTGACACCAACCAGTCTATTATAGAGCTGACGGACCAACAGTTAATATGTTGGGGGGCGAAACTGTTCATTTCCACTCAGCAATCTTCTGCTTGCGTGCTTCAGGTACACAGCATCATATCGCCAGCAGCCAGCCGACCGAGCTCGCATCCAGAGTGAGTGTAGATCATCACCACCACCACCACCACCACCACCACCACCACTTTTGCCATTTCCCAACCCGGCTGGATATTCATCCATTAACCGTTTCGTCTTGGAATTGCAGGTCACTTTAAAGAATCTGTTATACTGGTGGTGTGGAATAGTCATCGTGGTGTGTGGTCGGGAGCATTTTGGCGTGTAGCGCCATCCCACCTCCTCCGTTGCCTGCGGACTCACCAGATATATGCGCAGGACATTAGTCTTGAGCCTTACCTCAAGATTAGACGAATAGAGCTCGAGATATCTCATTTCGTTGGAAACCGGTCTCGCAAGGTGTTTCGGGAACAAATCCCGCTACAAAATCCCTCGCTGGCTCGTCCTTTGCCCATAGCCTCATGTGAAGCCACAGTTACACTACATCTGCCTGCTCATATGTTCGGCATGCTAAAATGGAGGAAGACGCACAGTGGAAAATGGCATACGCGTCCTGGTCCTTCTCCTCGGAAACAACCGCCGGGGCTACCACCCCTCGCCTACGCATTTCCTTTCGTCTAATGTCACATCTTGAAGATGAATCTAGTCCTTTCCAATAAGCGTGGTCACCTGAGGCCTCCTCCCCAGAGGAGTAAAGAGGCGCTCAGTATTCGAAACATTCCGGCCCGACCGCCGAGGGTCTACAGATTAGCAAATCGGTCAGATAGAGATCATGACATACAAAGCCGGCATTGGAATGAGTCGCTCCAATCAACCTAAGAAAAACCGGACTTCGGCGTCTGCCTGGCCTGTCGGTGTTTGGCTATAGTATCTGATACACGCTATCGGTCTGACTCGCACAGGTTGGCGCCTAGACTGACCGCTTTCGAGCACTGGCGGCTGATGGTGGCACTTCGGTGTGTTCCTCGAACTTCTTTGGAATCGGGAAACCGTACGAACACAGACTTCGCTTGTTTGTCCATACAGAATTTGAGTTTCGTTCCATCCAAGAGCTCTTGCTGAAATGCAGGAGTACATATCTCAAATTAGAGATTCCGATACTCACCGAGGTCAGTTGCTTCTACCGACTAATCATTAACCGTATCGTACCTCAGAGCATGAACGATTAGCAGTTGTGGTACGTACTCTAATTCCAGAATGATACTTACCGGTAGTTTGAAGCAGCATAGATTGTTACTAATCTGAGTAAGGAAGACGAGAGTGGAGAGTGGAGTTATTACAATCCCCAAATGAGTTCTGACAACAATCTCGGTGTTGAGATTTTCGCGATCGAATCGTCGGGAGCGGGGCAGAATGTTCGAATATGTTCGTTTGCAGCCTGCTGAAGATCGATCTCGAACTGGGGTTATGATAGGATGGTGACGAAACCGGACTAGCCTAAAGATCTTCCATAGTGGTAATATAATGTTTCCCAATGAAGTTGGACTACACGACAACCGTTAATCTATACAAAGAATTGGTTTTAGGATGTGGATTTCAGAATAGTTCTCTGGAGGAACCCTCCTGTCGAATTTGAGACTTGGGATTTGCTCAAAACTCTCGATTTTTCTCGGGTTTGGGATTTGGTGCGCTCCCAGGAGTAATTCCCATTGGAATCTGGGACTGCGACGACCGCCAACTGCAGCAAAAAATAGTTTTTAAGATCGGAAATTTGGAAAGGTACTCTGGGAGGTGAGTAGAGACCCCCCTTCTCAGATTTGAGATTTGCGACATGCTCGAAATTTTTGGAACTTCTCGGATCTGGGTGCTCTCGTGCCCAGACTTTTCACCTCGCTTGCAAGCTCCTACGGGTTTACACACAAAGCATAGAGGCGAGATCAGGATCTGGGATTTGAAAGACCCCCAGACCATACACATACAGGAACTACTCCACTCAATACTGCGATGGTGATTTAGGCTAAGCAGCGACTCAAGAATTTAGGACTTTCCTGGATCGGGATGCGGGGTGTCTCCGGGCCTTACTAGAAGTCTTGACACCTGTTATCTCAGTACATTGAACTAAGTTTACACTCATCATTTCTGCCTACGACTTCAGCAATGCTTCAATTCCCATACGCTGCCCTAGTCTTCTGGCTTGCATTGACGACAGTTGCTATTCCAAGCTTCTCCGCGAAGAATAAGGGTGACACTAGTGGAAAGCACCCCTACCTCAATCTATCGCAGACTTTAGAGAATCTGTACCCTTATGAGTTTCCTGTCCTCGAGCATGCAACAGAGGGAGGAAAGTTTCCTATGCCGAAGTGCAATGGTGTAAAACTGGAGGAGGCAACAATTGATCAATTGCAAGTCGCAATGAATGACGGGAGGTTGACAAGTTCCCAACTAGTGCTGTGCTACCTACAACGGATCTGGCAAACCGACGAATATATTGAGTATGTCTAGAAAACTCAACTCAGCAGGAATGGAAGGTACTAAGGATGGCTTTTGCAGGTCAATAATGGAACTCAATCCCGATTTCCTCCAGATCGCGAACACTCTGGACCAAGAGTATGCGGCTGGCAAATCGAGGGGCCCTCTCCACGGAATCCCGTTTCTCATCAAGGACAATATCGCGACAAGGGATAAAATGGAAACAACCGCAGGAAGTTGGGCATTGCTCGGGTCCGGCGCCCCTCGAGACGCGCATGTTGTTAAACTACTCCGCCAGGCTGGAGCCTTGTTGCTTGGGAAAGCAACACTGAGCGAATGGGCGGTATTTGCCTCTACCAATCAGATCGTTGTTTACGCTGACAGTAGCTAGGATATGAGAAATTCGAATTACAGCGAAGGATATTCAGCTAGGGGTGGACAAGCCCGTTCTCCATATAACTTAACTCTCAACGGCGGAGGAAGCAGTACCGGCAGTGGTGCGGCGGTTGCTGCCAATATCGTCATGTTTGCGTTGGGGACAGAGACGGATGGAAGTAGTAAGTTGCGATTGATGCGATGACAAAGCTAGCGGCCGCTGATATTGCGTTATAGTTATCAGTCCGGCGGAGAGAAATGCTCTAGTCGGGTTCAAGCCCACTGTTGGGCTGACCTCAAGAGCTGGGTATACGGCCTTTGAACACCGTTTCCACAGGTTTCTGACATCTCGTCAGTGTTATTCCAGAGAGCTCTCATCAAGATACCGTTGGCCCTCTTGCCAGGACCGTTAGAGATGCAGTTTACGCTCTCGACGGTATCTATGGAATCGACCCGCGCGACAATTATACCCTCGCACAGAAAGGGAAAACGCCTGCTGGAGGATATACTCAATTCCTCACCAGCAAAGATGCGCTCAAGGATGCAGTGTTTGGTCTGCCGTGGAAGAGTTTCTGGGTTCACGCCGAGGAAGCCATGCAAGCGAAACTTCTCGACCTGATCGCTCTGATTGAAGAAGCCGGCGCGACTGTCATTAATGGGACGGAACTACCAAACTATAAGACTATTGTTTCTCCGGATGGTTGGGATTGGGACTACGGTACCACTCGTGGTTTCGCCAACGAATCTGAGTATACCGTTGTCAAGGTACATGCGTCCAAGAGGAATGGGTCGAAAATCGTCAAATACTAAATGCAGTAGGTTGATTTTTACAACGACATCAAACGGTACCTGTCAGAGCTTGAAAATACAAGCATCCGCTCGCTCGAAGATATAGTACAGTATGTTGTTCTTCCCATTTCTTTTTCACCTCATATTAACCTTCAGGTACAACATCGACAACGTAGGCACTGAGGGTGGACTTCCCGGTATTCACCCTGCTTTTGGATCTGGTCAGGACGGCTTCCTAGCCTCCTTGGAAACCAAGGGAATCATGGACGAAACATATTATCAAGCCCTCTCCTTTTGCCAACGATCCACACGGGAAGAAGGCCTTGACAAAGCACTCATCCATAACAGCAAGAAGCTCTCGGCGTTGTTGGTTCCCGCTGATGTCGGTCAAGTAAGTACATGTTTTCCAAATTATCGTCGGCCCAGAGTACTAATGACGATGTAGACCTACCAGATAGCCGCACAGGCAGGCTATCCGGTAGTTACTCTGCCTGCAGGAACTCACGAGAGTACAGGAATGCCCTTTGGATTGGCCCTTATGCAAAAGGCATGGGAAGAACCAGAGCTAGTGAAATGGGCAAGTGCTATTGAGGATTTGCAACTTTCAGGTGGTACGCCATACAAAAGAACGCTCCCCAGATGGTACGAGTACAGGACTAAGAACATTCCCGTTCTGAACCTTTAATCCCACCAAAAAGAAAGGGTTGAGAGATTGGGGAGTTGATGCGGTAGGATAGACGCTAGAAAGGAGCTTGAGCCCTTCAGATCTGGGAGCGAATGGTAGTGAATATATCTGTAATGTATAGCGTAGGATAAAATACGTATTGGACGCTTGAAAGATGTAGATAGTCCTAACCTAACTCTGCCAACAACAGCTCTCCTACCCACGCTCTTCCGCTGTCGAAGCGCGTAAGTATAGTCACCATGCCCTGAGAATTTGTGTGGGAGTGGGCTATCCACACAGAGGCCAAATCTGTCGGAACAACTTTGTCATTTATTATGACTCCATGCAGAGGATATTCCGAACTTGTTCCGACACCAAGCAGCACGCATTTCGGTGCAAAAACACCGTCTTCAGCCGCACCAATCCCAACCATCACCGTCAGCCACTTATTCTCACTCTTTCGCTTGATTTGAAAGCAACATGTGAATTGATAGCAAACGAATACGTAATCAGTATCGGCGAAAATTTTTCATCTATTGTGTAAACAAGACTGGCGTACTCCCCCCCCGAGGCCCGGAAGTTCGGGAGGATTCGTCGACTTATCTCCGTACTCGTTGACGCTAGCGCCTATTGGGGGTCGTAGATCATCTCCAGCCTTATATTTCTGTTTTTCTGTGTTCTTGCTTTTCAAAGCGCACATAGTTCCTCCGGATGACTGCATAATATAGCACTTGAATATAGAGATATCATATCATATATGCAGCCTTGTTTTCTTTGCTTCTCACGACTTGGCCAATTTTGCCATGGCTAGGGAATTGCTTAGGTGGGACGCGCAGTGCGGAGCCTTATCCCTGCGCAAAGAGGACATCCGGTTCTTCGGGACCTGGAAAAAAGAAAGAGGACGTGCGTAAGGCATAGTGTGCGCAAGGAACGGTCTTTGTGTGGTGTGATGATAGTGGTGGGGAGACGAAAATTAGGAAGGACGGAAGGCGGTGGATTTTAGAGCCCTTTTCGTCGTCTTTGTAAGATCGTATAGATGGAAGAAGCAAATACAAGGTTCGATTAGAGCGGTGTAGCTTGGGACCTTGTTGTATTCGAAGTAGTGATGATTGATGATGTTTCTGCACTCGGTCGCAGTGACCCCAAGGTGAGACCCATAATTGAAGTATATTACACAGTTGCTCTGATGCCACTCGAGGGTACTTTCCGGTGTTTCTTGTTCTCTGCTGGGTCAATCGATGCGCGGTTGAATGTTTCAGTCTCATGGGGCGGACTGAGGCGGACGGTATTTGGGCGTGCTCGATAAGCCTCGGGGAGTGGGACGGTACGTACAATCTTTGGAGATGATGTTGAATTGGGGTTTCTATACCAGGGTGGATAGCCTCAATGGCGAAAGCTAAAGTGCAATCGCCGTAAGGTATGACAATCGTCGTATTCGTTAGCTCGTCGGCGTACCAGTGATGGAGAGGATATGGAAATTAAGGCGAACATATGTTGCTGTTGCTGATGACGTACCTCCGAACATAGTGATATGGTAAGGAGTATGTGAATTTATGATCGAGTGATTGGCGTTGATTCGAGTTGCATCGTACATGTGCGATTGCATGTGAATGTGGTCTCATTAATTCGAAAGGGTCAGCGAGCATCAAAGTCTAGGCGCGAGATCAATGTGAAGGATCTGTGACACCGTGACGTATTATTCGAACACCATTGCTCCACCTCTTCCCGAGCGTCATAAATATATGGCCGTACTCTCATGACTCCTTCAGCAGCTGTCGTTTGTTTCCATATCCACTCCTGCCCCAATCTTCATCCACATTCTCTCACGTCCTATGTTCCACGCTCTTCGGGCCTAGCCTTTGCCGTTCAAGCCATCCGGCCACAATATCGAACTTCTTCTGTCTTCTTTCCTCCTTCCGCGGTCCTTTAGTTCGTCGGTCCGTCGTCTTCGTCTTGTAGTTCCTAGTCTCTGGTCCTGCAATTCTCCTTTCCGTTTTCCCCCTCTTTTGACTTCTGCACCCTTCCCCTCTATTGACTCCCTTGCGCCTTCTCATTGCTGCCCCTCATCGAGCCTTCACAAATCCATCACTTGCCATCCCCCGAGCCCCACTTGTCCATATCCTTCTCCTCCCCCGTCCGCTGTTGATGTTGCCGTCGGTGGTACTTCCCCTGGAGGAGGTGTTTCTCCTTGGGGGGTTCAGGCTTTATATACGCCCACACTCACAGTAGGCAGCATAGTGACTCATATCACATTGTATCTCTTGCCCGCATCCCATCGCATATTTGCAGGCGTACGCCTTCCTTTCACCTCTCTATCTTCCAATAACGGATGCAGTCTTTCGCTGGCACATAATTACTGGGCTTCCGTGACGAGGATCTTGATAGTGATACCTGAGGTTGGGCAACAGGCTAGGAGTCAGTAAATAAGTGTGTGACTCATAGAACATCTGGAGGGTGAAAGATTAATTGGATAACCTTGCGATATTGTCCTAGATGAAGTTTTGTGTGCTGGCGGGCTGGGGCTGGGGCGACCAATCGGACGTGGTACTGTGTGATGTTGTCGTCATCGTGCAGATGAAATTTTTCCGGAAACATATGACTGACTAATTGATGGTAGTCGTAATACACTGTAAGTTAAAGGGATATTTCAAGAGTATGGTAGATGGATGCATAAGCTGTATGTAGATGCTAAGCCATGAGCTGTGGGGACTTGCGGCCGGAGGAGAAATTGAGGAGAGTGGTTTGAGGAGGTTGCGAGGAGATGCCGGTGCCGTTATTAACCATATACATTTTGTAATGCCCGAGTTGGGAAGGAAATAAAGCTGTGCTTTGTTGGACCCGGGAGCGAGGTTCTCATTCTTCTATCAGATTCGACCCTCAAGTGATAAGAACGATTCCTTGACTGGACCTCACTTCAAGTGATGAGAGAACGATTCCTTGACTAGTCTCAACTCCACCAGACCTCGAACCGACCATCAAATTAGTGAATACGTAATGGGGATAGCCCCTAAAAGGAGTTTGGAAAGTGTTCGACCCTACTTCGCATTCTGAGTCAGTCTAGCGTTTTGAAATATCTCTCTATAAAAGCCCGTCCTCAATGTTCGACAAATCTTCCATAGATCACCTCCGTCCAGCTACTGAGCTGCATTTTCAAGCACACTTCTCGTTCCCGGAGTTTCGTCGCTCGCAGAAAACAGACGACCGATTAACGAAACACCGCCGGTGATATTATCAGACAGTCACAGATCGTCACTCGCAATTCAAGAGCTGCTGCACGCCTTTTGGACTGCCTCCGGGACCCAAAGACTGTTTGGACTTTTTGATCCTCAGGTTTTAATAGCCTTGTGGCGGTATTATTACGTTCGAGACTAGGATACGAGCTCGTTCGCAAGCTTGGTCAGTCGCGAAGTGGTGGTGTCATAGCGAGGTGTCTTCCTACTGTGCAGATGGCTATGTGCCTAAGAAGGAGGTAAGTATTCAACTTTGGGATGATCTGTAGGACACTTGAACTAACAAAAGGAAGGAATCACATTCATACGGAGTCCAAGAGTGTCATATCTTCCGTGGACAATAAGAGCTGCACATACAACTTCTAAGGATTTGAGTGGTAGAAGCTGGGGTGTGATTGCTCTCATTCTCGAGGTTTCGCCGCGCTCGGTTTGCGCAACAAAACTGGCTGAGTGTTCAAGTAGTCTCAAATGCTGCTGAGCTACTGCCTGGCAGTCTGGCCAAGCGAGATCAAGGGTGATTGGAGTCTAGAACAGCTGGTGATAAGAATAAACTGAAGGACAATACAGAGCAATCTCAACAACTCGTCAGGACACAAGCAATCAGGCTATCTTCTTAGTATCAAGTACTGAGTAGGGCCTATTCCTGCTGTGTACGCTGGTACTTCACATATGCTGGCTTTGTGCATCAATTCAAAGTTAGCCGACAGGCGATGGCTGGGACGGGCCATTCACACTGTTAGCGATTGATTGCCTCTCAACTCTGAAAGGTACTTGGTAGCCATTCACCCTCGTCGCCGATGCAACCTACTGCTTCTATGTCGACATCACTTCTATAAATTGACCTCTTCTCCTGCTGTCTTCCCTTGTTTCCATCCTCCCTGTCTTCCACTCACTGGCCGATATTGACACTTCTTTGTCCGCTTCTGATCTTGATTACTTCCCAACTTCCCTCCTCTACCATCCACCTCTCTTTTCGAGTTGCTCACTTCTTGTGTTCAATTTGGGTTTTTTTATCTGCTGCTCTTCTCTTTGAGTTGCTCGATAAACCCACTCCCGATCAGAGAAGCAGCATTTTCTCCCTCATTCATCCCTTGGCATTTTTGATTCCCACATATTGTTCGAGCTTCCGCATTAAACATCGAGCAAGATGTACTTATTGGTTTGCTCCGCTTCACTTCAATTGCTAACTTGGATGGCCATTTAGGATGGCTACTGCTACTGCTTCCCTCGTTTCGACAAGTAGTTTTCTGGTCATCGGGGATCACCATTTTTCTGTTCCTAAGAGAAGCATCGATGCTTGGACTGCTACAAGGTTTGTACCTGAATATCTACTAGTGTATCAAGGTTCATTTGTTAACGTTCAACTATCAGTGAATCCCTAGAGGGTTTGATCGGTGGTGCTGCTGCTCCTATCAAGGGTAAGTGTGCAGATTTCGAGACGATCAATCGTTACCTTCGAAAGCACCTCATTTCTACTGGCCATCTTAGACCGAAATTTATCCCGCCTCATCTTCGGCATTCTCGTCGACTTACATTTGGTTTGGAGCTTGAGATGGTTCTTGAAGGCTATACTGAAGGTGAAGGGTTTGGGGTTCTTCTTAAATGTTTTAGGGACTTGTATCTTTCTGGAGGTGTCAGATACGATGCGGAAATTCCCGATGGGTCGTTTGATAGGACAAAATTTCTTATCATGCCTGATAATAGGTCAGCCACATAGGTTTATACTTTAATAATATAGTTACTAATTTAGTTTGTTATAGCATCAATCATCGTATTCACTTGAAGGAAGGGATAGAAATTCCGGTGGTTACAAAGGATCTAGAGTTGCCTGTTTCTACCTTCGAAAACTCCTCCGAAATAGGAGATTGGGGTTGGGGAGCTGAAGAAACACAAGAGGAGGAGGAGGAGGGGGATGTGAAGCAAAAGCAGCGGCCTCAGCCCGACCAGGTCAAGGTCGAGAAGAAACTCTCCGACCTTGACTCCCTGGCAGACTCGTGCTTTGAACTTGGGGCAGCAGTTGAGTTTTGCACACCAATTCTTGAGCAGATCACATACGGATCGACTCTTAAGAGTTCGTTCAAACATATCTCTCAAGAATTGAAGTGTCATTACAATAATAGCACAGGTCTGCACGTGCACGTGGGGTGCGGCAAAGGCTCTTCCTGGTCCCTCGAAGAGCTTAAAGCCATCGGGAAGGCGACGATCCTCTGGGAGAGTAAGTATCTTTCCATCGCCACTTTGTTAAACGTAATTGCTAACTTCTTTCATAGTCGTCATCGACCTGATGCACGCACCCCACCGCGGAAAGGGAAACTGGATGATCGCCTCCAACAGGTGGAATCCAACTCTGGGGGACCTCACACTGGTCGAGGCTTTCAAGAGGATTGACAGGTCTCGCACTGTCGAGGAGTTCTACGAGCAGATTGGAATGGAGAAGTTTTACAAGTACAACTTCATTGCGAACTCGAAGTACGGAACAATCGAGTTTCGGCAGGCGGAGGCCTATGGAGATGGAGTAAAGGCTGTGGCTTGGGTTGTAAGTTCTTCTTTCCTTCATCTTTGGTGTAGCATGCAGAATCTAACTACTTCTCTAGCGATTCATTTCGGGGTTTGTATCGGCTGCTCTGACGGTGGCGAGGTGGGAGTGGATCGAGTGGGGGGAGTCGGTGGGAGTGGGGGAAACCCCAGAGGAGTTGTTGAAGCTTGACGAGACGGTGTGGAAGAGGTGAGTTCTTTGCACTCCAATCACCTTAGATCCAACTAATTCTTTTCTAGGTTTGAAATTCCGATAAACCTTGTCCCCTCTTCCGCCTAAGTTCTTTTCTAGAGTGCGATTTACTTTGCGTCCAATATATTAGCGTCATGTGCTCCAACTCATGTTTCTGATTGGATATTAAAGTGAAACACGCTCCTTGTAGAGAATCTTGGATCAGGTAAATGTTGTGGACCGGTTGGCCAACATCACATGTAGGTTTGACGATGGCATAGTGGAGGTAACAGTCACAGAAAGTGCAAAAGACGAGTCTATTAACTGTGCTTGATGATACCTTTTGATAGTTAAAAGGTTTCTTTGATTCATTCTTAGTGTTTGACGTCTGTATGAAAGAGAAGGAGGATGAAACAATAACCATTTAACCAGAATCGATCAGCTATGGGTATGTTATTAAACCGTGGCGCGTCGTTAGAAGTAATGATTCTCGTTTATTAGTGAGTTCTACCTACTACAACAAACGAAAGGGGAAAACATGGGAATTGAATGCAAGAGGAGATCATTGGTATTGCTTCGATTGTTGTTCATCAGCGTTGAGAAGAGGGACCAAAAGGATGGGATATATATGACTTGAGTCTAGTGATTGCTGTGATCTTTAGTGTGCGTTGACAGTACTCCGCGGATCGTTCTGTTGGTCAATCTGTTTCAATAACTCACGGTGACCGGCTGATAGCAATCGCTGCAAGTAGTGGATGGAAAGTAATCTAGATAGTACGTAAATATGACGTAGAGAAGGTGTATATCCTGCCAACAAATGTCGTAACTACCATCATCTTTCTCAGGAACCTAAATCGAACGAACCAAGCTCTAAATACACATCCATAATCGCACCGGCAAAAAAAGCCCACAACATAAACGCCTTTCTCCCCATCTTATCTATTCGTCCTTAAACTCCTCCATAAACGCCTCATGGAAAGCCCTCAACCTCTGCACCCAATCTGTACCGGGAGGCAAGAAGGTAGTCCTGAAATGCCAGGTGCCGTCCACCTGTCCGAACCCACTCCCGGGGACGACACAGATCCCAGTGGCGTCGAGTAGGCGGAGACAATAGTACTCGTCTGGCTTCTTCCCCTCCGACATCGCCTTCTCGTGTGCGCGCCGTGGCAGGTGGATAGAAGGAAAGATGTACATTGCACCCTGGGGGTCCTGGCAGCTGACACCGGTCATGCTCTGGAAGGCGGCGAAGAGTGCCTGCGAACGCTCTTTGAGCCCGTTGTAGATGCCGTCGTACTCGCTCTTGTAGAGATCATAGGACTCGCTTCCGGGCTGTGGCGGGTTCACCATGAGTTCGACTAGACACTGGCCGATCACGGGGGGGCACAGGGTGATGGAAACGAGCTTGTAGATTTGAGCTTGGACCTCGGGATCGAAGTTTACGAGCTCGAAGTAGCCGCCGCGGTGCCCGCATTCGCCGACCATGCCCTTCGATATGGAGTGGAGAGAGACTAGCTCTACGTGGGAGTATTTGTCCCCACCGGGGCGGGACTGCATGTTCCGGAGGACCTTCTTGAAGGAATGGAATTCGCCGCGGTATACGTTGGTTTGGTAGACTTCGTCAGCCATGACTACTAGGTGCTCTTCTGCGGCGAGGTCGATGACGGCTTCGATATCGGCTTCGCTTAGGGAGGCGCCGGTAGGATTGCCCGGGTTGATGACAACGATGCAGCGTACATCTGTGCCTGCTTCTTTCGCCGAGTTGATCTGGTCGCGGATGAGCGGAACATTGGTGCCCCAGGAGTTGGGCTCGTCGAGGTAGTAGGGGATGGGTTTGGCATTGAGGAGTGCGAGGGTTGCGGTGTAGAGAGGGTACTGCGGGATTGGGATGAGGATTCCGGTGTTGGGAGAGTTGCAGATGGTACTGAGAAGGATATTCACGCCACTGGAAGCACCTCCAGTAAGGAATACGTTGTTGGGATCTGAAGGATGGCCGTCTCTTCCTAAAAGCGGGGGGGCCTTAGTTAGCATGGGTATTGCTGGTGGTCTGGTGTGGTGTGGGGGCGGGGTAGTATACTCTCGATGAATTTTGCGACAGACTTCCGGATTCCAAGAACACCCTGCGATTGCGAGTAGGCACCGACGCTGTGGACTTCCTTCAGCAGTGCGCGGGCACGCTCCTTGACATCGGCCGGGAAGAGGCCTTCGGTCTCTAGCAGTGCGGGGTACTCGAGGATGCTCAGCACTTGCCGGAAGAATGTAATCGGCTTCTGGTCGAGCTGCTGCGGGTTTCCGATATTTGCCGAGATGACGCAGTCGAAGGGGAGGCCGTGTGTCGGGGGGGACTCAACCGAGGCAAGAAGTTGCTGGCGGTGTTGCTCGGATCGAACTGCAATCTCTCCACGTACGGCATACTGAGCCTTCAAGAGGTTCGGGTTGATGTTTTTGGAGTTGAGGGCGCGGCGTGGAGCTGTAGTGCTCATGCTGGAGGATTTTTGATGATGGTGGTTGTGGTGGTGGAAGTTCAAGTGGTGAGAGGAGGCTGTTGCTGAGATTCGGACGGAGGGGAGGGGTGAGGTTAGTTATAAGTTCTTGTAAAGCATGTATGTAAAAAAGTATGCATGCGAGAAGGCAGCAAGAGGGTGTGGTCTGGATGGGGGGGATCGCAAGACGCCGGCTATCGAAGCAAAGAGTAGAACCGGGGAACAGGTTCGCCCTGTCTCCGATAAGTTCCCGGCATCTCGAAACGCGAACGAAGAAGTCGACAGGGGAGTGACGCCGCATTGTGGCATGGTGGAAACAAATGCGAAACCCACCAGAGCTAGCACCGCTCCCACCGCTCCAACTCCCGCAGACCCTGAATCGCAATCGCCCGCCCAGATTAAGGAACCGAGAAGCCATTTTCGCTACCGAGGAATTGATGTCTGGAGGACTCAATATTGCGTGTGCCCAATCCGTCCCGTTGTATTACAGCGATAAGACCAGTTTCTGGGACGTGGCTTTTCACCTCGATTTTCCTACCCTGAAGCGCGTCAGCTACATCTGCCATCGGCGATCAATCCTCTGCGCGAGGAACGAAGAAACTGGGGTTGCTGTCACAAACGTCGCATAACAGGTGTGGGATGGCGCGCGTGGAGTGGCGCTTAGGGAATTGAGAAGGGTGCGGGGCGGGGCGGGCTGCTCTCTGCTTCGGTAGCCTAACCACGGTTACAGGCACGGCGAGAAGGCAAGGCAAGCTCGGGTGTGAATCTTGTTACCTCATCGGTTCGTTCGGCGGACTAAATTTCGGACTATTTATTGCGCAGAGTTGGAGATGGCCGCCAGAACACTGCTTATCGGCGACCAGCAATTTTGCACGCTTCCGGATGCCGGGCAGTTTTTGTTTTTGTTCACAGAAAATCATCGCCGATACCTCTCTGCCCCGCACGCTCTGTACGAATACGTCGTGTGTACCTACCTGGAAGGACGTGCCGAAGTATGTGCTTGCTATACTTATTAACAGGCAGACTGCCGGTTAGGTACTCTAGTATCTGCTCTTCAGAGCCGGAAGCAGTATCTCGAAGATCCCTCATACTGATGATTATGATACTTAGCACTTATGTAGCTACGCCAGAATAGCGCTCGGAGACTAAAGTGTACTAAAAGCGACACTTCCCGGCCCTGGCCGCTCCTCCCTCCGACGTGTCGTCCCACACAATGCCACTGATGAAGATCAAGAGACATTGAGCAGCTACAACTCTAGCGTAAAAGGTGGATATCACCTAGTCGAGGTTGACGACGAGATCCATTGCCGTTATAGGGTTTTGCATAAAAGCTTGGCCACCAACTGCCATTGCACATCTCACGGCAGATGGCTATGCAGTATATCCATTCTTGCGGTATTGTCCATGCAGCCACGAGGTCCAATTGCCCATGTCTAAACTCCCAAGTTATACACCTGCAGTAAATGTGTCCAGATATATACGCATCACTATATCATTGAGGTCTATGCGGTGAGGATCTAGTGCAGTAAATACCACCATGGCTACTGCATAACAAATCCGCCACGACCAGCAGCCAACCGGCGCACCCCTCCGAGCCTACCTGTAGAGTAGAGTAAGAAGAGTTGTGTGCTCTTATATAGAGACTACATACCATTTCCGCAACTTCGTGTTCTTTATATACTTAGATCCTTTGTATGAGGATATAGGCGTGTATCAGGATACGGGGTAGATAAGTGTGTATGCATATGCATACGGGAGACCGTACATATACGGTCCTTATGGCATCGATAGATAGACGCAATCTATCATCACCTTTCGACACTCAGCACGGGAATGCCCATCGAGTGCTTCCTCATGATGTGCCAAAGTACCGCACCGCAGACGCAATTAATCCAGGCGGCTTCTTCTTCCATCCTCAATAAAAACAAACATACTTTATAGTACTGTGTAGTTTCCTTGCCTTGGTACGGAGCAAGGCAGGTTCCAGCGTGCTACATGAGTACTAGGGCACATTCTGCCTGCGGCGCGCTAAATGCGGGGTTATCAAATTCCTCTAGGTGCCCCACTATATCCCCTCTCTCGGGCATCGTCACGAACGCCCCCAGCCATCAACACAAACACCTCATCACTCTTGCTTCCTACTACTTACCACTAAAGAATGTCTCTTCCAACTACCTTCTCTGGTACTTATTGCTTCTCCCCCTCAAACCCACCGTTAACTAACCTGACAGACCCTGTCCGCATCGCTGTCATTGGTGGTACCGGGGTTGAAGCTCTCACCCACAATGGCTTCACCCACGTCGCTCTCCTCAATATCACAACCCCTTGGGGCGCCCCTTCTTCTCCTATCAATATCCTCCGCACTCCTTCCGGCGCGCCAATCGCTTTCCTCTCCCGCCACGGAACCCACCACGAACTCAACCCTACAGAAGTTCCCGGGCGCGCAAACATCTCGGCGCTCCGCTCCATTGGCGTCCGCACAATCCTTGCTTTCTCCGCCGTCGGCTCCCTTCAAGCTGAGATCCGTCCCAGAGACTTTGTACTACCCGACCAGGTCATCGACCGCACCAAGGGGATCCGGGCTTCTACGTTCTTTGAGGGCGGGATTGTAGGACATGTTGGGTTCGCTGATCCATTCGATGCCGGGTTGAGACACATCATCGCAAAGTTTGCGTCAACGCTAGTATCAGGAGCACAACTTCACGTGGGAGGAACAGTGATCTGCATGGAGGGCCCCGCATTCTCTACTCGTGCCGAGAGCGCAATGTACAGATCCTGGGGCGGGAGTGTAATCAACATGTCTGCGCTTCCCGAAGCGAAGCTGGCAAAGGAAGCCGAGATCGCGTATGCGGTGGTGTGTATGAGCACCGACTATGACTGCTGGAAGACGGACGAGCCGCCTGTGGACGTGGCTACGGTTACCGGGAATATGAGGCAGAACGGGGAGAATGCGAAGAACCTTATGGCTGCGGTGTTGGAGGAGCTGGTGAAGGAGGAACATCAGGATTTGGTGGAGGCAAAGCATTTGCAGAATGCGAGTAAGTGGGCGAATTGTACGGCGAAGGCGGGACTGGGGAAGGAGGCCGTTGAACGGATTGAGTTTTTGCTGCCGGGATACTTTGACTAGAGGTTGAGGTTGTGCCTGGATGGTCTGATAGATATCCTTTGCTCCTTTTTTACGTACGGTAGGCAGACACAGTTACAGTTACGACGCAGACTATAGAGCGGATAGGAAACCTGGAAGGTATAGATGGTTCTTGGAGTAACGGCCGTTCAATATATGGAATACCCTAGTTCAAGTGGTAATTGTGTCACATGATTCGGACAGGGTGGTGTTGTCTTCCGACTAGCCTCGGACGCAGTACGCCTTCCGACCCATTCTCCCGTATAGAATGTCGGCAACGCACATGTGAACGTTACTAGGTAGTCTCGGCGAGCCGCTATATCCACCGGCAGCAATGGTCCCTGTTAGATCTGCTATAGTGGTCAGCATAACCCAGTTTCCGTGCGCCCGCCGGGAATAGGTCCGACGGTGTTCCTATCTTAGACACAGCAGTCGACGATTACACAATGTTTTCAGTTTTGGTCATATATTCCCGTCACCCGCCCCTCTCATCCGTCAGTACTCGTGTCCTTAGTTGTACTCTTGCTCTGTTTACCCCCAGGAATACCAAACATGCTATTACCTTCGCTAATAACCCTCCTCGCTGCACTGGCCATCGTCGCCGCAGATCTGGTTTATAAGGATGCCGTTCTCGAGCACAGACTGGCAGCAAAAGGATGGGGTGGAGAATTCAAGACGCACCTTACATTCGGTGATAGGTACATATGCATCCCCCACCTCTTCCTACATTTTATCTTACCAGCCTCCTATAACAGCTATACCGATGAAGGCCGCCTACCATACTTCGAGAGCCACAACGGCTCTGCACCACCAGTGGGCTGGATCGGACCCGACTACTCTCCAACATTTTCCGGCGGCCATTCATGGGTACGCTACGTATCCTACTACACTGGTGCAGCTTTATACAATTACGCCGTTTCGGGTGCCGTGTGTTCCAACGAGATTACGCCGCGGTATTACGACGCTATTCACGGTTTATTCCCTTCAGTCGCTGAGTATGAGGTCCCAGCGTTCGAGGCAGATCTTGAAGCGGGAGCGCTGGATGTGGATTGGGCTAGTACGATTGTTACGCTTTGGATTGGAACCAACGATCTTGGAGGAGAGGGGCTGTTGTCGCATTCTCAGGTGAAGGGGAAAACTATCGTGGATTATACCCGCTGTGTATTTGATGCCCTGAAGTCGCTGTACGAACTCGGTGCTCGGCGGTTTGTTCTACTCAATATTGCGCCGCTAGGTTTCCTCCCCTTTACCCCGTACTCCGTACAAGCGCTGACTGGATTAGAGCTGGCCCCATTGTATGCAGCGGACTCGGAGCCAGGCCCAGACCGCTACTGGAAAGGCAAGGGACAAAACACGACGCAGAGACGATTGCGGCGAGGTTTTATCAGCTTAAGTCAGGACACGCACTGATTGCGAAATACCTATTGCGGATCGGAAAAAGAAGTGATATGAAATGCTGGTGGTGTGGGCATGAATATCAGACAAGAGACCATCTTTTTAAGTGGTGCAAGAGATGGAAACGAGAACAAAAAAGGCTTTGGGTTGATGGGCAAGAGGGGGAGGATGGGTATGAGGGCGTTGAAAAGGTTTTTAAGAAGCCAAAGATTTCATTGCCAATGTCTCTCGTTTTTGCAGAAGAAAAATGTTCGCAGGCTCTGATGGATTTTTTATCTTGTACAGATGTCGGCAGAATTAGCGGAGTGGTG